>Ga0233439_10000123_pt1 | contig 128183 bp, 97 predicted proteins | sample SI_123_September_6_FD_182713 | JGI IMG/M metagenome (GOLD analysis project Ga0233439, IMG submission 182713) | Seawater microbial communities from Saanich Inlet, British Columbia, Canada - SI_123_September2016_100_MG | ecosystem: Environmental > Aquatic > Marine > Inlet | place: Canada...
CTCAAATCCAATCACAAGACTCATTAACTGTAGTAACTGTAACATATTTTCCCTCGATTGCAAGTAAAATCCCGGCCTATATCATATATCGGCATTTATACCCTGCTGCATTAGGTAAAACATATTTATTTAATGGCACAATTTTCGCCCGAAAATTCTGTGCCGTTTCTGCCCCCTCTTACATTACCTTTGTTTGAGGCTTTGATTTAATAGGTGCCGGTTTACGATAGGGTTGTTATACTTCTCAACCCTTGCTCTTTCCGCTGCTTTCTCACGATGGCCGGGATGGGCCTTATCATATGCGGCCTGTTCTGCTGCACACATCCAGATAGTACCACCTACCACACATACTACTACGAATCCGATAAATGTTGCTACTGCTTCGTTCATCTTATCAATCCTCTGGGGTTAATGTCTTACATCCCATTATACGCATGTGATACTATACTAGTCAAGTGAAAAGTAGAAAATTTTTCGGGCGAAATTTATGCCGTTTATTTCCTACCTTCTTCCCTATATCGTTCGAGTAGTATAGCAGCGGCTACACGTACCCTATCGTATTTTTTATTCTCTTGATTCTCCACAAGATAACATTGTATTAGAGTAGTAGGAAGGCTGTTGAGAAGGACCGTAACTGTTTTCAGGGAGGTCAAGTAGTTTGCCATCCTGTACAAGCGAAATTTACGTTTAATGTCGGTCATGATAACGTCCTTAGCAAATAGGGGTATAGTTCCAGAAAACACTTACAACAATCACACAGCAAACAATAACAATCAGCAGCAATTCTTGATCAGACTCTCTCATGATGATTTCTCCGGTGTCGTTTCCAATATGTATATTCTATACTGTCCAACTTAGGAAGCAACTATTTAACCCAATATTTTTCGGTAACTACTTCACAATGTTCACCACATCGTGGGCAGCAATCCATATCTTGTGAACCGTATTCACCACAGCAATCACTGAGGTAGTACATAGCGTACATAGGTTCTTTTTTTTCATCACACTGAACATTTACATCAAATTTATTTAACATCTTAATACCTTAACTTTCTATATATATTATAGTGCAAGTACTGTGCCAAAACTTAATTATTTTGAGCCTATAAAACAAGGGGTTTTTTAACGTGTATCAGAATAAGACTATGCATAACGCTACATAATGTGCATAATGCAATGCATAATGCTACAGTGCTTGTCTCAATATGAGAAAATTTTGGGCGAAATTTATGCCAAAAAAAAACACGCCGTTGTGTCAGCGTGTCTCTTCCCTATAGCCCTATAGGTTGGGTGTGTCAGTCTCCGAATGGTGACTGCTCACTGTCTGTCATCTTAGCATACTGCTCAATAAGTGCAGCCTTACGCTCATCACTTCCCGGCAGCCCTACCTTATTAATCATCTTATCACATGTGTGCTGTGGCTGTGTTGATACACTAGCCGACTCATACAATGCTTTACGATTAAACTTATTTACTCTTTCACACTTAACAGTACTACCATCAGCAGTACTCTTATCTGTCATGTATGCCATGCCCGACCATATGGTATGTACCTGTCGCAGTGCATCGCGTGTGATGTCGTGTTGGTTCATCATGTTCTCACACTTAGCAATAATCATATCTGCATTAATCATTCGTTCACCTTGCTTTCTTCCCAAGTATTACCATTCGCTATTGATGGCTTATCGTTACCACCTATCAATACATATACGCTACCTTCTTGTGGCTTATCCTTATTCATCGTGCATCCTCCTCAAATATTGCATCACCGCATCGATCAACTGCGATACCCTCATCATTAATAAAGATATCACCATTACGCACACCTTCGATTATAATCTCATTTTTTTCTACATCATCAAACATATCAACTCCCAACATCTAAAGTAAACCAAAATTAATTACTACATTCATTGTATCATCCAACTCCGTGCTGGTCAAGCGATGAATCAAACGCTACTACGTTACCGTCAGTATCAAAATCAATTCGATCTTCGATAACCTCACAATGTTCGTAGCAAGTAGGGCAAAGATCAGCGTCAGAATGAACTGAAGTTCCGCAACAATCTGAAGAATAAACGATTTCGAAGTTGTTATTTGACATTTTAATTTTCTTTCTAAGTTTTTTACTTGTTATACTACCATTGTATACTTAATATCGTCAAAAGTCAAGCCTTATCTTTAGAAAATAATTATTTCCCTATAAAAATAGATCCATTTTAGAAATATTCCATGTTGGACAGTTAGAAAGATGAGATTTACACTTCTTTTAAAGTCATTTTGGACTTTTGGCACAATTTTCGCACGTAAGTAGGCGGGTATTCTTTAATCTCAGACGGAAGTACCTGAATGTGACGAAAACCCATGGGTGGTGCATACACAACTCAACCAGCCAGATAGAATTGGCCGGTTTCTTTTGGTTCTAGAAGCGTGATGCTTTTTATAAACGGCCCGCACCCTCTATGAAGTTGGCCGGTTTCTTTTCCTTCACGGGTCTACCCCGTTCTTTTTTCAGACTCAGATGCCGCCTTTGTCGCCGTACCATACTAGTAGTAATATCCTCGCCCGTCATGCTCTTTAAAACCTTGGCTAGTTCCTCATCGCACATTGTTTTGTGGTTCGCCCGGATGTATTCCCGTTCAGCGTCAGTCCATCTTTTGTAGTTAGCCATTTTATTTTCCTGTAAAAGTTGACAAATCGTGTAACAACAGTATTATAGTAATGATTGATCACTTTAATGCAAGGAGAAAACCGTGAAAAGCACGAAAAATGTTGCAAGCACCTTAAATGTGGTAGCTAGTGGACAAGTTGATGTGACTCTAGACCTAGAAAAACCCGAAGGAAAGTGCATAGCGAAACTAATAGATGAGCAAGAAGAAACGCAAAAAGAAGACAACGCTACCGAATAATGTCGATGAGACAGAATTTCTACAAGTAGTAGATAATATCAGTAGACGTTTGGGACATAAATTTAAATTCGGATATCATAGCTTCGAGGATATGAAACAACAGTGTGCCATATTCGCCTTGGAAGGACTAAACAAATATGATAATAAACGTCCCCTAGAAAACTTCCTCTGGATTCATGTAAGAAACAGACTCTTTAATTTCAAGAGAGATAACTACCAGCGTCCTGATAAACCCTGTTTTGTTTGCAAATTTTACGATGCCCATTGCAGTAAATCGGTCAATCAGTGTTTAGAATTTAGCGACAAGAACAACTGTGAAGAGTTTACCGCTTGGAATAATAGAAACACTAATAAAAAGAACATAATGAAACCTGTTGGAATAGAGGACTTAAAAGAGACACAAAAAAGTTTCCAAAAGAATTACGACATAGCGGAACTAGTTACAAGAAAGCAAATAATTCGCATCTTAGACGAACATGTTCCAGCCCCGTATAGAGAAACCTACTTACGTTTGAAGTTTGGAGAACGTATTTACAAAAGCGACTTAAATAAACTACTTGAAATAACCACTAAGATATTAGAAGAACACAATTATGACATCGAAAAAGATTCCTAAAAAACGCGGAAAGCTAAGTATCGACGACGAACGCTATATACGTGAAAACGTAAGCGAACTGAGTATCGAACAAATAGCTGATGCCATTAATAGAACTGCCAAACCCGTAGAACGCTTTATCATTGAAAACAATCTTGGGGTTAGCACCTTTACTGAACAACAAAATAATAAAACCCTGATCACTAAACTTCATAGTAAAACCTTTTGGAACGAGATCGTAAGACAATTTGATGAGACCACAGGAGAACTAGAGTACTTTGAGAATACATGGATTGGACTAATTAAGCAATTCCGTGAAGATGTGCTGCCTGCTGAAGAAATGCAGATTAAACAATTTATAACTATTGACATATTGATCAATCGTAGCATGAAAGAGCGTAAGAGACACATACAGGAGACTGAGAGACTACAACGTGAGGTAGAACAAGAATATAAACTGCCAGAAGATGTTAGAGACATCCCTAAACTGGCTAATCTGGAAACCCAACTCAGTTTCGCTCGCAATAGCATCGCTAATTACACAAACGAATATACCAAGTTGCTTAATGAGCAACAGAAGATAAGTAAGGATTTGAAAGCAACCCGTGAGCAGCGTATCAAACGTATAGAAGATGGCAAGAGTAGTTGGATCGGACTTATCAGAATGCTAGAAGACGAAGACATTCGTGAGAAGGCAGGTCGTGAAATGGAAATCATGGCTATGGCTGTAGACAAGAGCAAAACACAACTTCGTGAACTATATCAGTATGCAGATGAAAATGTAGACAATCCACTTTTAAATTGTGACACTATGGAAGAAGAAGAGGTAAAGGATGAATAAAACAGCAATCGTAACAGGCGTAACAGGACAAGACGGCAGCTACCTAAGCGAGCTACTCTTATCAAAAGGATATCTTGTATATGGATGTCATCGCCGCACAAGCACACCCAGCACACACAGAATTTCTCGTATCCTGAACAATCCTGACTTTCAACTTATAGAGTTTGATCTTACAGACCCTAGTGGAATACATGAAGTTATTAGTGGTATCAAACCACATGAATTTTATAACCTAGCCGCACAGAGTCATGTAGGAACCAGTTTTAAACAACCCAACACAACCTTTGATATTGATTGTAATGGAGTGATCCACATACTAGAAGCCATTAAACAGCACAGTCCCGGTACTCGCTTTTATCAGGCCAGCACCAGCGAAATGTTTGGTCGTAATTACTCTCAGATCACAGAAGACGGTAAAAAGTACCAAGACGAAAATACCAGCATGTTGCCTCAGAGTCCTTATGGTGTTGCTAAACTTGCCTCTCATCATATGGTCACTATCTACCGTGATGCCTACAACCTGTTCGCCACCAGTGGTATCCTATTTAACCATGAAAGCCCACGCCGTGGTGAGAACTTCGTAACTCGTAAAATTACTAAATACCTCGGAGAATATATAAAAAATCCCCATATACCAACCCTTAAACTTGGCAACCTAGCCGCATACAGAGATTGGGGACATGCTAAGGACTACGTAAGGGCAATGCACTTGATGCTACAAGCCCCAGAACCTTCCGACTACGTAATAAGCAGTGGTGACACTTATTCTGTACAACACTTTCTAGACCTTGCATGTGAGATGGCAGGATTGGATGAAGATCAAACAGATGAGTTGTATGAAATTGATCCAGAGTTCTTTCGTCCCTGTGAAGTAGATTATCTTTGCGGCGATTCGAGCAAGGCTCGTAATGATTTGGGTTGGACTCAAGAGTACACATTTGAGAAACTCGTAGAGGACATGCTACGCCATGATTGTGGAGGTCGTGCCGACCTCGTGAAGTCTGCTAAGGCTTGTTGTGGTACAGGCAAGAAGTCCTGTCGTTCTACGAACAATACTAGAGAAAAATTTGACCAACAGTCAAAAGACGGCTTTGGTTTTTATACCGGCAATTAATAAAAGGAACTTTTATGAAGCGATGGTATCAAGACCCAGTATATAAAGAATGGCGAAAAAAAGTTTATGCTAGAGACAAACATTGTTGTCGCTGGCCGGGATGCAATAAAAGAAGAGGGCTGCAAGCCCACCACATAATGAGATGGGCAGATCATCCTGCACTTCGATATGAAATTGGCAACGGTATTACCTTGTGTAAGGACCACCACAAAATGATCACAGGCAACGAAGATGGCTATGCAGCCGCATTTTTAAGGATACTTGCAAATGATAGATTACAGTAATTTTCACATTATAGTAGACACAAGAGAACAACAACCGTGGAACTTTGGCACACTTAGCCAGAGCGTAGGAAAGCTAGACACAGGAGACTATAGTCTACGTGGTTTAGAAGAGTTGTTTTGCATAGAAAGAAAGATGAGCGTTAGTGAAGTAGCAAACAATATCGTGGAGAAACGATGGAAGGATGTTATAAAGAGGCTGGAAAGCTATCAGTATCCCTTTCTGCTTTGCGAATTTAGCCTCTCAGACGTTTATAGCTATCCAGAGGGTAGTGACGTACCCAGAAAGCTATGGGGCAAACTGAGGGTCAAGAGCGGCTTTATAATGAAGCACATCTTAGAAATGCAGATGAAGTATGGAATACACGTATTATTCTGTGGAGATGCAGAGAACGCAAATAAACTAGCACTAGGCCTTATGAGGAAAATATATGAACTCCACGGACAGCCTTGATATTAGTCAGTACGATGACGCTTGGCTTGGACTAGGCGATCTAAGCAAAATAAAGACACCTGATAACCAGATGGTTAATCGGAGCGAATATGACATCGAACATCCTGATTTGCATTTGCTTCGTATGATACGAAACCCAAGAAATCTGGGGATGACCGTTAAACTGTTGTTTGGAATCGAACTTCATCCGATCCAGATCGCAATCTTACAAGAGTTTTGGAGCAGGCCGTTTCCTATGTTTATAGCGAGTCGTGGTTTCGGTAAAAGTTTTTTGATGAGTCTTTACTGTATTCTTAAATGTACCTTTGTACCGGGAACCAAGATTGTGGTCGTTGGTGCTGGTTTTCGTCAGAGTAAGATTCTGTTTGAGTATATGGAAGGAATATGGAGAACAAGTCCCATCTTAAGAAACATCTTCAGTGGAAATAATGATGGCCCGCGTCGAGATGTTGACAGATGCACGATTCGATTGGGCGAATCATGGACTATTGCGATTCCTATGGGTGATGGAAGTAAGATTCGAGGTTTGAGAGCCCACATTATCATCGCAGACGAGTTCGCATCAATGAGCCCCGATGTATATGAAACAGTTGTCGCCGGTTTTGCTGCGGTAAGTGCTTCTCCAATTCAGAATGTCAAAGACGAAGCTAAGAAAGAAGCAATGAAAGAAGCAGGCATTTGGACACCTGAAATGGACGAGATGAATGTCAAGATGGGTAATCAAGCTATTATTAGTGGAACAGCAGATTACGGCTTCAAGCACTTTGCCTCGTACTGGAAACGATATAAAGCTATTGTACAGAGCCAAGGAAGCAAGTTTAAACTAGAGGAAATCTTCAAAGGCGAGGTTCCAGACAACTTTAATTGGAAGGATTATAGTGTCATTAGAATCCCGTATGACCTCATCCCGAAGGGTTTTATGGATGACAAACAGATCGCCAGAGCCAGAGCAACGATTCATACTGGAATCTATAATATGGAATATGCGGCGTGTTTTACCGATGACAGTGATGGGTTTTTTAAGCGTAGTCTTATTGAAAGCTGTGTGTCAAACCCGGACAAGCCAGTAGTTGTCAATGAAAAGCCGATTGTATTTGAAGCAGCAACACAAGGCAATCCTGACTTGCAATACATTTATGGTATTGACCCCGCTTCAGAAAAAGATAATTTCTGTATAGTCGTACTGGAACTACACCCAGATCACACAAGGATTGTTCATGTATGGACTACTAACCGAACTAATTTTAAAGACCGACAAAAGAGTGGTCTTGTAGACGAACATGATTTTTATGGCTTTTGTGCTCGAAAGATACGAAATCTTATGAAGGTCTTCCCATGTTATAGAATAGGATTAGATGCACAAGGAGGTGGAGTAGCTATTGAGGAAGCATTGCACGATCCCGCAAAATTAGAAGAGGGAGAACAATTAATTTGGCCTATTGTAGATTATGATAACCGTAAAGGCAAAGATACAGATAGTCAGGCAGGTCTACATATTCTGGAATTGTGTCAGTTCGCTAGAGCAGATTGGACAGCACAAGCGAATCATGGCCTAAGAAAGGATTTCGAAGATAAGCTACTACTGCTACCAGCTTTTGATCAACTAACTTTAGGGCTAACTATGGATGCAGAAGGCAAAGATATTTTGAACACAGACCTGTCCAAGAATCTATATGACAATCAAACAGAGTGCATACTAGAGATAGAAGAACTAAAAAATGAGTTAACAACTATAGTTATGTCGCAGACAAGCACCAGTTCAGGAGCTAGAGACAGATGGGACACTCCAGAAGTGAAACTAAACAATGGTAAAAAAGGACGTTTAAGGAAAGATAGATATAGTTCACTGGTTATGGCAAATATGCTAGCTAGGCAGATTAATCGACAGTTAGCACCTGTTAGTTACGACGTTATTGGGGGAAATGCTAGTGATATTCATAAAAAGAGAGATGGTAATATGTATGTAGGTCCAGAGTGGTTTACAAAGGGTGGAGGAAATGAAGATTTTTATGGAGGGATTTACCGATAGTTGTGTATTTAGACAATAGGATTACATTACCATTACAATAGAAATGAAATATGAGTAAAAAGAAATCACCAAATCAAGCTATTCAAGACGCTAATATAGTTCCAGAAGACGCCTACGTAACTTGGGGAGATGACCTAGGAAGTAAAAATGATGCACTTAAGGAATCGTCCAAGGCATTGGATGAATATGGCATTATCGAACATGCATATGGTCATTATGGTGCTCCTATAGGAAATCGAAGTAATGATTTTCGTGATCTTACTCCAAATGGCACAGACGGTCGTCCGGGCTTAACCAAGTCTGCATATGATTGGTTTCGTCCAAATGAAGCAATACCAGTACAGATCAAACCTATTATTAAAAGAGCAGAGCAAGTTTATCAAAAAGTTGGTTTAGTAAAAAACGTAATTGATTTGATGGGAGACTTTGCTAGTCAAGGCATTAGAATTGTACACAAAGACCCGAAGACACAAATGTTTTATAGGAACTGGTTTAAAAAAGTAAAAGGCAAAGATAGAAGTGAAAGATTTTTAAACAATCTTTACAAAACCGGCAATGTTGTCATAACTAGACAAACAGCTAAACTGACTCCCGGTGGTGCTAAAAAAATGTATAAAGCTGTATCTGATGCTAACTACAAAGTAAGCGATCCTATTGATTTAAAAATTAATAAAAGAGAAGTGCCTTGGGTTTACACTTTTATTGATCCTTTCTATGTAGACATAGCTGGTGGGGCTTTAGCTGCTTTCACTCAGAAAAAAGTATTTGAAATTAATCTACCTTCTTATTTACGTAAAGTGATTCTTGCCCCAAAGACAGATGCAGAAAAAGCAATCGTAGAAGGTTTACCTCCAGATATTCTAGAAGCAGCAAAGACTAGAAAGAAGTATCCTCTCGACCCAGCAAAGACTATTGTACACTATTATAAAAAAGATGATTGGCAGGCATGGGCTTACCCTATGGTCTATGCCGTGATGGATGATATTATGGTAATGGAAAAGTTAAAGTTGGCAGATATGGCGGCTCTTGACGGGGCTATTAGTAATATTCGTATATTTAAAATTGGTAATTTAGAACACAAAATTGCTCCAACGAAAGCCGCCGCATCTAAGTTGGCTTCTATCCTCGGCAATAATGTCGGTGGTGGTACAATGGATTTGGTATGGGGACCAGACATTGAACTTATTGAAAGTAAAACTAATGTACATCAGTTTTTAGGTGAAGGTAAATATACTCCTCATCTTAATGCTATCTATGCTGGTCTTGGTATTCCTCCAACTCTTACTGGAACTTATGGTGCAGCAGGAACGACTAATAACTTTATTAGTTTAAAAACTTTAACACAGCGTTTAGAGTACGGTCGTGATGTACTCACTGAGTTCTGGAATAAAGAAATGACAATCGTTCAACAAGCGATGGGTTTTAAAGAACCTGCACACTTAGAATACGACAGAATGGATTTGTCAAACGAAGAAAGTGAAAAGGCTCTATTGGTGCAACTTGCTGATAGAAACTTGATATCCGAAGAACTATTGCAAACTCGATTCGATATGGACCCAGACATGGAGAAGTTTAGAATAGATAAAGAAACTCAAGCTAGAGAGAAAGGTAAGATGGCAGATAAAGCAGGTCCATTTTATAACCCTCAAAGCGAGGAGGCCTTAAAGAAAATTGCATTACAGCAGGGTCTTGCTACTCCTAGTGAAGTAGGTTTGGAATTGAAGCCAAAGAAAGAAGGAGAAAAGACAGTCACTGAAATGAAGGAAAGCCCATCTTCGAAGAAGGCAGAAGATGTTCCTACATCTTTGCCAGACAGCGAACCCGGAAGACCAAAGAACTCTCCCGATACTGTTCCTGTAAGGAAACAAAAAACATTTAAACCGAGACAAGGAGCGAGTTTATCTTTATGGGCCTCAGAAGCACAAGATAAAATCAGCAAGATAGTAAACCCAATTATGTTGGAGTATTATTCCAAGAACACACTACGTTCGCTATCAAGCGAACAAACTCGTGAAGTAGAAGACGTAAAAACCCGGATACTTTTCAACTTGCAACCATTCTGTACAATAGACCACGACTGTGTGGTCGCCAAAGTGGGCCAATCAATAAATAATGAGATTATGACCAATTATAGTGTATGGTTAAGACAGATGGCTTTAGACCTTGGTAAAGAGTTAAATGTAGACGAACAAAAACAAGCGAAGGCTTCTTACTACGCAGTACTAAAAGGTGAATAAATGGAAATATACAAAAATGAAGTAAATGACGGTTTAGCAGAAAAGATTTTGGCAAGCCAATTTATAACTATCGCTTCCGCAGCAGAACCCTGTCAGAAAACGCTTGCACAGGAATTAAAGAGCCAAAAGGCTGCTGCTTCCTATGATGATGCAGATTTGTACTATGTGCAGTCTATTATGGTTACATCAAACTGGAATCGAAATGATGATATTTTTGATGCGGTAGAAGTCTGGAAAGCACGTAAAAGCCCAGAAGACAAACCAACAAATTTAGAACACGACGAAAGCATTATAATCGGCCATATCACATCAAACTGGCCTATTGATGACAACGGCAAGACTTTACCAGATACTCTATCTGATGATGAAGTGCCTCAAAAATTCCACATACTTACTGGATCGGTTATTTATCGTGCATTTACTGACCCAGATTTAATGGAGCGTTCACAGAAACTAATTGCAGAAATTGAAGATGGTACAAAATATGTGAGTATGGAGTGCTACTTTAAAGCCTTTGATTACGGACTAATTGATAAAAGTACCGGGGATTATAAGGTATTGGCCCGTGGTGAAGACACCGCGTATTTGACTAGACATCTTCGTGCTTATGGCGGTACAGGAGAACATGAGAACTATAAAATTGGCCGAGTTTTGAGAAATATTACTTTTAGTGGAAAAGGCTTTGTTGACAAACCAGCGAATCCTGAGAGTATAATTTTCACAAAAGAAAATATTGACAAAATTTTTGATCAAAAAAATGACGATTTATCAGAATCAGGTGTAATACCAAGTACGTTAACTTCTACGGAGAAACTAACCATGAGCACAGATAATTTACAACAAGATGTTGCAGAGATCAAAGATAGTCTTTCAACTGTTGCTTCAACAGTAGAGGACGCTAAGGCTTCCGCAGCGGAACTAAAAACACTTAACCTAGAATTAGAGGGTAAAATGAGCGAATTACAAGCAGAGGCCGAAATGGTCAAAGATGAAAATCTTAAGATGAAGAAAGAAAAGGAAGAAGCCAAGAAAGAGTATGTAAAATCTTCCGAGGAACTTGAGGCTCTCAAGGCTGCTTTCGCAGAACTTGAAGAAACCCTTGCAGGAGTACAAAAGAATTTAGCTGAAAAAGAAAAGATGGAAGCCGAGAAAAAGGCCAAATCTGATGAACTTGAAGCTGAACTTGTTTCTGCACATGAAAAAATTGCTGCTTTTGAAGCAGAGAAGGCTGAAGCTGCCCGTCTTGTACTTGTAGCTGCCCGTGTTTCTGCTCTCGTAGAAGCAGGCGTTGATGAAGAACAAGCATCAGCGACAGTTGAAAAATTTGCTGATCTTGATGACGAATCCTTTGAGGCTATTGTTAGTCTAGCCGCACTCACCAAGAAGCCTCATACTGGCAAGGCTCCTGTTGAGAACGACAAAGATAACACTCCGGTAAAAACGGTAAAGGCTGAAGAAGAAGTCCAAGAGACGGAAGGGGCTGAAGAAGCACAAGCAACTGAAGCCGATATTGATTCTTTAGAAGAGGCAGTAGCAGAAGAGACACCTGATCTCACAGTCGGCTCTACTTCCGAAGAAGATGAACAGTCCAGCGTTCGTGCTGAATTAGTAGAGTTCGTAAGTGCAAGGCTTAACAAATAACTTTTTTACCAATAGGGAGAATTAAAATGGCTTTAAAACCAGATCGTATCGAGATTTACACAGATATCTCATTTTTCATGAACACCGTTGCCGAGCGTGGTGGCGTTGTTTCAGTTGTAACAAGCGGTTCAGGCGTATCAATGGATGACGCTAACGCCGTAGTTGAATATGCTGACGCTGCAAGCGGTAGTGCTGCACTTGGCGTACTTCTTTGTGATGTTGTTAACAAAGACCTCACCAAATGTCATATTAACTGGCATAAGGATGAGATGCAGGTAGGTGGCAAAGTCACTCTCCTTCGTCGCGGTCAATGTACCACTAATATGGTTGATGGAACTCCATCAGCAGGTGACAAGGCTTATGTCGGAGTTTCCGGCCTAGTCTCAACCACCGAAGGTGGTCAACACATCGGTCAATGGCTCAGTGCTGTTGATGAAGATGGTTTTGCTAAATTATCCGTTACCGTTCACTAAACTAATTTCAATAGGGAGAAAATAATTATGTCAGATGTTCAAACTAAAATTTTCGAGCCGACTCCAGAATTGACTGATCTTTTGATCCGTTCTGGTTCAGCTAAGAAAGAGGTTTCAGTAGCTGCAAGTGCAGAATTTGCAAAGGCTCTTGAGCAACCTCTCCGTCAGGGTGTCCTTAGTGGCAATATTCTTAATGGTATTTTTGAGCCAATTCGTTTGGCCCAGAGTGCTACTCCAGAATTTCCACTTGATTTTCTTGCACCGGGAACTGAAAAAGATTTCGTTGCTTATACCATTCCTAATCATGGATATATTCCAGAACGTCACGTAGAAGGCGATTATGTCATGGTTCCGACCTTTGACATCGGTGCTTCTATTGATTGGCTTCTGAAGTATGCTCGTGATGCACGTTGGGATGTCGTCGGTCGTGCTATGGAAGTACTTGAGGCTTCTTTCACTAAGAAGATGAATGATGATGGTTGGCACACCATTCTTGCTGCTGGCGTTGATCGTAACATCGTTGTTTATGACAGTGATGCTGCTCAAGGTCAATTTACTAAGCGTCTTGTCAGTCTCATGAAGACCGTCATGCGTCGAAATGGTGGCGGGAATAGTGCTAGTAACAATCGTGGTCAGTTGACTGACCTTTATGTTTCACCAGAAGCTATGGAAGACATTCGCAACTGGGGAGTTGATCAGGTTGATGAACTCACTCGTCGTGAAATCTATGTTGCTTCTGATTCCGCTGCTGTTATCAATCGTGTCTTTGGAGTTAACCTCCATGATCTCGACGAACTCGGTGTCGGTCAGGAATATCAGTTGTTCTATGAGAACGTCCTTAATGGCACAATGCCAGCAGGTGACGTAGAAATTTGCGTAGGTCTTGATCTTCGCAAGCGTGATTCCTTCATTATGCCAATTCGTCAAGAAGTTCAAATCTTCGAAGATGATGTTCTTCATCGTCAGAAGAGAGCAGGCTTCTACGGATGGGCAGAGCAAGGCTTTGCTGTTCTTGATAATCGTAGGGTCTTACTTGGCTCTATGTAAGGTTTCTCTAATGTTGTAAATTTAATAAAGGGGCCGTCCTAAAAGCATTTGGGGCGGCTTTTTTTATTGTCTTTACTGGTGTATATACAATTATCCTAACATTCAGAGGTAATACCTATGTCAGCAAGCGAATATAACTTTAAAATAGAGCAAGGGTCCACATTTAAGATCAGGTTTTATTACAAAGATGAGAATGGCGATCCTATAGATTTAACTGGATACTGTGCTAGATTAACATGGAAGACTAATTTCGGTATCAAACAATCTTTTTTTACTCAAAACACAGATTATAGTGTATATAAATTTGAATTGGATGAAGCAAACGGAGGTATGATTTTGACGCTTCCTGCGTCAACAACTAACAGTTTTGAATTTTCTTATGCTAAATATGACTTAGAACTGCAATCTCCTGATGCTATTTATTCTTCAGATAACTTTTACACATATAGGCTTTTATATGGTAAAGCGACTATTGTGAAACGATATAGTACAACTTTAGAAAATTTGGAGTGCCAGAATGAGTAATAAAAATTATATGACAGTTGAAAGTTGCAATATTGACAACCTGCCATATGTACAAGTTCAGGTCGTTGAACCCTGTTTGAATATACCTATTACTATTGGAGATTTACCAGATAATATTCCTATGTCTAAGATATCTGGTAATTTAGATGTCTCTAGAATAGACAACTTAGATGATTATTTATTAAACTTTAACTATGAATTAGACGGCGGTACGCCTTAATATTTTTTTACAAGGAGACAATCAAAATGCCAGTAGATACAAAAATTCAAATTCGTCGAGGTTATTCAGATAGCTTTGCCGGATCAATACCCGCAGGTCAGAGCAAGTGGTCAGGTGTTAATCCTGTTTTAGCACAGGGTGAACTTGGCTACGAAATCGACACTAATCGTGTTAAGATTGGTGACGGACTAACAGCATGGACTAGTCTTGAATATGCCAGCAACTCACCTAATGAAGAATTTCACTATGGAGTAAGCGGTATTGGAATTGACTTTCCAAATGATGAGATTCGTATAGCAGTCACGGGAATCGAACATTCACAAGTAAATGATTGGGACGATGCCGTTAGTGGTCTTCTTCCAAGTTTTACTGGTGTAGATGGAGTCGAAGTCGTTTGGAGTGGAGAAGAGAACAGATGGTATGTTGCTCTTGAAGACCCAGTAATTGACACTGGTAACATTATCGGTTTTGAGGAAGCTGTTCGTGACGTTATCGGTGAAGAGGCTGGAGGAAGCGGTTTCCTTCGCAATGGTTATGGCATAGACATGACCTACAACGACCTGCAAAACAGTGTTGTTGTTTCTTTCACAGGGACTCAGCTTACAGGTGTTCTTGATGTTAATGCCACAGCAACAGAAGTAAACTACCTTGCTGGTTCAATTCCGGGTAGAGTACTTGCTAATAAAGCAGTTGTTGCTGATGCAAGTCGCAATATCGGTAATGTTAATGATTTGTCAGTAGGCAATGACCTTCGCGTCACCGGAGTTACTACTCTGATCGGTGGAGTTAATGTCACAGGCGTTGTTTCTACAACAACTATTGAGGCTCCTGTTATCACTGCCACAGACAGATTTGTTGGCAATCTTAGTGGAACAGCTAATGTTGCAACTAACGTAACAGTAGATCACGACGGTAGTACTTCTACCTTGTATCTTGCTGGTGTCGAAGGTACTAGTGATGGCAACAAGCCAGTATACTCTGACAATCAACTAAACTTTGTTACGAGCACTAACACTCTTAACTCAACCAATGTTACTGCTTCTAGTACTGCTACAGCAAGTGATGTTCAGACTACTACATTGACAGCAGCCGGTACAGCAACCTTTAATGGTGATGTTGACCTCGGTGACAATGCTAGTGATACTGTAACATTCACAAGTAGAGTAGACAGCAGTATTGTTCCTAGTGTGACTCAATCTAATGACTTGGGTACATCAGCACTAGAATGGCAAACAGTCTATGCTAAGACTCTTGAAGTCAGCGAGCATCTTAATGTTGATGGTAATATTGATGTTGGTGGTTTTGTTGTCACAACTGGCAGCGTAACAATCAACGGAGACCTTACGGTTAACGGTGACACCACAACTATTAACTCTGAAGTTAAGGTTCTGGAAGACCCAATTATCCTTTTGGGTGGAACTGGTGAAATTACAAGCAATGACGGTAAAGACCGTGGTGTTGCTGGTCGATATTATCAGGCTTCCAGTTCACCAACTGGTAGTTTCGTTTTCTTCGGATGGGATAATAGTACTAACAAGTTTACTTATATCCCAGACGCTACTTTCACCAATGAAGTCGCTGCTGGTGCGATTGGCGAATTGGACGCAAACATTGATTTCGATAAGATTCTCAATGCTCCAAGTCCAAATGTTAGCGTAACACTTGATGGAGATATTACTGGTACTGCTAACGCAGACCTGACATCGCTTACTGGAAATGTTGCTCTTACAATCACAACAACTATTGAAAACGATAGTATTGTTCTTGGAGACGACACTGAAGGTCAGTATGCTCAGACTCTAGCGGTTGCAGGAAACGGCTTGAGTTGCACAACTCCTGCTGCTGATGATGGCACGGATTATACGGTTACTTCAAATGCTACAGCAGCTAATACTGCTGAAACGATTGTCTACAGAGACGCTAATCGTGCATTTAGTGCTCAGACCATCACAGTTAATGGTCTTGTTAATGTAGCTACAATTAGCGGTGTAAGTGCTGCTGCTCCTGTAGTAATAACTTACGCTGTTATCGACGGTGGCTCACCATAAGCAGTTAAAGTTTTTGAATATATCCTAGACCTTTTTCTAAATAATTAAGGTCTAGGACTTTTTTTAGATTGACAACTTTATTGGACTTCTTATAATAACATATGGGCCACACCCCTTTTATCAGCGATAGGATAATTATGCCAGCAAACAACCTAATACAATTCCGAAAGGGAAGTTCTACAGAATGGTCTACAGAAAATCCAGTACTTAAAAGTGGTGAACCGGGTTTTTCCATAGACGACAATATTTTTAAAATAGGAGATGGAGTTACTGTATGGGAAGACCTACTTTCTATAGGCTCTGCTACATATAGTAATTATGTAGTAAGCACCGGACAAACTTCTTTTACAACTGCCACAGGATATACAGTAGGGACTCTGGAACTATACCAAAATGGTGTCAAACTTGTTAATAGTTTAGACTTTTCTGCTACAGACGGTGACACAGTTACCCTTAGTGGTGTTGCTCCTTCTGGAAGTATCTTAGACTATCGTATAGCCACAGTAAATATCTGTGCAGGTAGTCAAGGAGGTGGAACCACATATACTGCTGGAACAGGTTTAGTTTTAGTAGGTACAGAATTTAATATTGACAGTTCTGTTATGCAGACAGGAGACATTAGTACTTCTCTTGCTGCTGGAACTGGTATTGGTCTAGCTTATGATAGTGGTACTGATGTACTTACTATTAATTATACTGGAGGCGGCGGGAGTTATACTGCTGGTACAGGCATCTACGTAGATGGTAGCAATGTCATAAATGTAGCTGACCCTGTATTAACAACTGGCAATTTAGTTGCTGGTTCGGGTTTGTCAAAAAGTGGATATACTTTGAATGTTGACAATACAGTATTGAGAACAGGTGATCTAGGAACAAATCTTACTGCTGGCACAGGGGTTGTTCTTGAAGAAAATGGTTCTGATCTTAGTATTAATGTCATGTACACTGGACATCCCGTTATTCCCGCTGCTTCTTCTTCTAACAATAGTGGAAGTGTAGTTATCCAAGATGTGATTGTTGACAGCAACGGTCATGTAACAGGATTGGGAACTACTGATATCAGCGAACTGTTCACACAGGGCGATGGAATGAGCCTGACGACAGGTACTATTGGAGACATAACATTTGCTGTTAATCCAACAGTTGTGCGTTCAGGAGACAATATCAGCGACCTAAACAATGATCTGGGTCTTATCAGCGGTTTTGATCTTAGCGGTTCAGGTTTTCTGACAGGTGTTCCAGACAACATCGACATTGATTCAGTCACAGCCGCCACTGGGTCATTTGTGTCTCTGCGGTTTGGGAATGACAATATTACTTTCCCGACTAGTGATGGTACAGCGAATCAATATTTAGAAACAGATGGCAACGGAGTTCTGTCCTTTGTATCTGCTAGTGCTGACAGCAATACGTTTGTTACTGGTGTAACCTACAGTGATACTACTAGAGTAGTAACCTTGCTTAGAAATGATGGCACAAATCTGACTGCCCATCTTGATGGACTAGCAACAAGTGGCGATCTTTCTAGTTATGTAGAGATTAGCAATCTGAGTGGAAGTATTAGTGGTTTTGCTAGTAGTGGAGACCCACTCAGTATTTTTGTTAATGACTCTGGTTATATCAATGCTCATCCTGCTGTAGACGCAGCAAGTAGTTCAGACAACACTGGACAAACATTTGTACAAGACTTGCTCTTTGATGAGTTTGGTCATGTAACAGGAGTAGGCGTTGCTAATGCTTCTGATAACAACACAACATATACTGCGGGTTCCGGTTTAGAACTTGATGGTACAGAATTTGACGTTCGTGCTGGTGACGGCATACAAATTTCAAGCGACAATGTAGCAGTAGATGATACTGTAGTAAGAACAACTAATACCTATGAGAATCCAAGTTGGCTTACTAGTATAAATGCTAATATTTTAAGTGGTGAAGTTCCTGCTGCTAATCTTCCTTCTTATGTAGATGATATACTAGAATATAATGGCACGGGTAATTTCCCTGCTGCTGGAGAAACAGGCAAGATTTATCTTGACACTAGTACAAACTTTTCTTATCGCTGGGGTGGAAGTTCTTATGTACAGATTGTAGACGGTAAGGCTACATGGGGTGGTATCGACGGTACTCTGAGCAGTCAGACAGACCTTAGTATGGCTCTACAAGCCAAGGCTGATGCAACTTACGCGAACCAAAATAGATCATGGATTAGTGCTAATACTACTAGTGGTGTTGCTTTAGATGTTCGCGTCACAGCCAACGACACCGATATAGAAAACCTCAGTGGACTAGTAGAATTAAATGACACTGATATAACAAATCTTAGTGGCTTGGTAGCAACGAACACTACAAATATTGGTAATAATACTGCTAGTGGTCTACAAAACCAAACTGACGTTGGCACTCTTAGTGGTCTTATAGATGACCTTGAGGCAGTCAGCGGTGCAGAACAACAAATTAGTCACAGTTGGAATAATACAACAGCACAATTAGTAAGTACACTCACACCCGGAAACACAGCACTACAACAACTGTTTGAGGGTAAACTTTATGGTGACTCAACTGTAACATATTTAAGAAGTGATGTTGATTTGGGTATCGGTACTGTACCATCTGCTGCCCTTCATATAAAGGGTGAGTATGCAGATGATGGTTACTTGATGATAGAAGATACTAGTAGTGCTCTAAAAACAAAACTATATACAGGTAACACTACTAGCGTTCTTGCAGTAGACGAAGATGATGCTGTTGCTGATTCTGCATTTACGATACAGGTAGACGGAGACAACAAAGGTACTTTCGGTGCATCAGCCACAACACTTGATCAAAGTGTTACTATTAATGCTTCTACTAATCAATGTGTTCTTGGAAACACCATAAATGTATTTAATGAGGGTGGAGCAGATGTAGACTTTAGGGTCGAAGGCTTAACTGATAACAACTTGCTGTTGTGTGATGCAAGCAAGGATTCGGTTCTTATTGGAAACTCTACTGATGGAAGCGTTAATTCTAAATTGCATGTTTATGAGGTCAATAAAACAAATAGTACATATTCTAGAACCATTAACGTGCTAGGTAGGGCTTATTCTACTACTGATGGATCATACTATCATATAGGGATTAATAATAGAGCAGAAAAATACCTAAGTGATTCTGTTAATGACGCTGGTTATGTTATAGGTACGAACTGTGTTCCTGTACTATATGGTGACGGTACTAGTACAACTGTGGCAGAAATGACAGCCGTTAGAGCCAATATGTCAATAAACACAGTGGCTTCTGGTGTGACTGTAACAAACGCATATGATATCAAGTGTGTACCAAGCCTAGCAGGAACGGATAACGCTGTAACAAATCATTATGGATTGTTCCTACAGCAAGGAGCAGGAAGTGCCACTGTTACAAACAGATTTGGAGTATACCAGCAAGACCCTGCTGCTCAGAATATATTCCTTGGCCCAGTAGGTTGCGGTGCTACCAATTTAGGCTCTAACGATCTCGTAGTTAACGGAACTAGTAAGTTTGACGGTCAAGTTGTTGTTAATGACAGAGTTTCTACTAAAGAATTATATGTTACTAATGATCCTTCTAGTACATCTTTACCTCTTGGCATAAGAACAGTTTTAGAAGACACCACCAGAGTTGAAACACTTAATGTCAATGCAGAATACACATTCCCGACTACAGATGGAACAACATCAGGTCAAGTACTTGTCACAGACGGTGCTGGCAATGTAGATTGGGAAGATCAAACGGGTGGTGGAACAACAAGTAATGTAGACAGAGCAACACTATCTCTCACAGCAGCACAACAAACATTTAGTGTTAGCAATGGATATGACACAGGTGCTATTGATGTTTACCTTAATGGTGTTAAACTTGCTGATAGCACAGACTTTACTGCAAGTAATGGTACTAGTTTTGTTCTAACAGAAGCCGCTGCTTCTGGTGATGTCGTACAGTATACTACATACGATAGGCTTACTACTAACGGCCTAGTATCTGATAGTGGTGACACCATGACAGGTGATCTTACTATCAATGCCAATCTTGCTGTTACTGGAACTATTGATAGTCCACAGGCTGCAAAGGCTTGGGTCAACTTTAATGCAGTCGGCACTCTTACTAAAAGAAACGACTATAATGTTACTAGCGTAACAGACAATGGTACTGGAGATTATACTGTTAATTTTGAAAATAGTTTACCTGATACTGACTATGCTGTATCCCATTCTGTTGGCAAAACAGAAAATGCCCTTTGGCATAGAGGCCGAGAAGATGTTACTGCTCGTACTGTGGATGCATATAGGTTTATCAGTGCTCGATTTAGTGATGGTCAACTTATTGATGCTGAATTTGTAAGCGTGATATTTTTCGGAGGCTAACAAACACAAGAAAGGTTTAAAAATGAATGAAAGAATAGTTTATCCAAATGATGAGGGTGGAATAGCAGTAATCGTACCTGCTAACAACACCAAACTTACTGTTGCAGATATTGCATTGAAAGATGTACCTGCTGGAGTAAAATTTAAAGTAATAGACGTTTCCGATATTCCTACAGACAGGACATTTCGAAACGCATGGGAATTTGACTTCACCAACGACTTCGATGGCGAAGGAATGGGTGCAGAAGCATTTAACGCAACAAGAGGTAACTAAAGATGATTAATATTAATATGGACAAGGCAAAAAATATCTGGAGAGACAAAGTTCGGGCAGAGAGAGCACCTTATTTTGAGCAACTAGATGTTGACTACCTCAAGGCCACTGAATCACAAAATGTGGTTGTCAAAGCTCACATTGAAACCAAGAAGCAACAACTTCGTGATGCTCCAGAAGACAGTAGAATTGAATCAGCAACTACTCCTGAAGAACTCAAGGCTGTAGATGTTGTTGAAGAGATTATGTACATTTCTGATTTAGATCAAGCAAAACTAGATAAACTTTCTGATATAGATGAAGAATGGAAAGTTATTCTTAATGCAGGTTTCCAAACCCCTGAAGGCTGGAGCCTTGGAATTAGCACAGATGACGTAGCACTTCTTAATGGTGCTTACTCACTTGCTAAAGAGGCTACTGCACTAGGAAGCACAGACCCAGTTGTTATTGTTGATATTGCAGGAGAAGCCCATTCATTATCCCTTGAAGAGATGACACCTATTATGCTGGCTTATGGTTCTTCACGATCAACACTTAGTGCTGGTGATGCTGCTAAACGTAAATTGGTAAGAGACGCAACCACAGTGGAAGAGGTAGAGGCTGTTTAATGGCTTATAAACTACAAAAAGTTGGAGACGATTTTAAACTGCTTAAACGCGGAGACAACTATGTTGTGCACAATGATGGTTCATCAGGTGTTAGCAACTCAGGCGGCGGAAACTCAGGCGGCGGAAACTCAGGCGGTGGAAACTCAGGTGGTGGAAACTCAGGCGGTGGCTAATCACGATCTATATCCTCAGATACTACTATACCATATACTCCTAATTACAGTTTTAAATATAACAATACATTAACTGGAGAACTAGAAAATGACCAAATCAAGAGACATAAGTGAGATGAAAGACAGTCAAGTTGCTAAGGCTTGGTGTTACTTTGGCGGTGGTACTTATAATTCGGTAAATCCTTATATCGTCAGGTCTTTCAATGTTAGTAGTGTAACTGATGCTTCAACTTCAACTGCTGGTGGTCAATATACTGTTAATTTTGAAAATAACATGGAATCTGTTGGTTACGTTGTTTCAACATCTGCTGGTATTAATACCGCAGGTTCTGTATCTTCAGTTTGGGCCAATACTAAAAGTATAAGCAGTGTTGATCTTCATGGATTAGCAAATTATGGCAACATAGCCTATGAGGACATGGGCTCTATAAACTTTGTAGTTTTCGAGTAAGAAAAAAAAATGAGTAACGCAAGAAACATAAGTGAGATGAAAGAAAGTCAAGTTGCTAAGGCTTGGGTTAATTTTGATGGAGAGTTTGCAACTTCCCCTTTTACTGAAGCCAATGGAGGAATTAGAGATTCATTTAATGTAACCAGTATTACAGACAGAGGAACTGGAAGATATACGGTTAATTTGACTAGTGCTATGGCTAGTGCTGATTATGCAGTATCGGCTTTATGTGGAAATGGCGATGGATCAAACATAGGTACTACTACTTCCGTTGCTAATGAGACAGTTCTTACGAGCAGTGCTTTTGGAATAAGAGTAAGTCAGGGAAACGCTGCTATTGATAAAGTTTTTGTAAGTTTAATATTTTTCGGAGAATCATCATGAGCAACGCAAGAAACATCTGTGATATGAAAGAAGGTCAAGTCTCCAAGGCTTGGGTTTCCTTTAAGGGAACAGGAACTGTTACCGTCAACAATGATCACAATGTGACAAGTGTAACCGATGCTGGTACTGGAGCCTATGTTATTAATTATACTAGTGCTTTCTCAGACACTAAATATTGTTTTACTCTTTTTGGTCGAGACCCAGATAACACTGCTAATGTAGTCAACAACGCAGGGTGTAAAGCAAGTGATACTAAATCAACAACTCAACTTACAGTAAGATATACATATAACTCTGCAAATTTAGACTGCCCTGAATTAAACTTTGTTGCATTTGACTAACAAAACATAGAAAGAAAAAAATGAGCAATAATTTTACATACAGAAATTCACTACTAGGGACAGTTCTTAATACTTCTGATGATCAGATAGTAATGTCTGGTGTGTCACAGTCTTCTGGTCCAGACGCTTGCATATATAATAGTGGACAGTTTGTTATCTCTAATGGTTCATTTGAGACAAAGGGAGATGCACAAAGAAGTGAATATGTTCTAAAAAAAGAAACAATCAATGGCAACTGGCAAGACTTACAGCTTTATGATGGAGTCAGTGGAGTAAGTGGGATATATTTACAGACTAATAAAACCTATGGTTTTAATTTTAGAGTTGTAGCAAGAGGAGTTAGTCAATTAGACAATGCTGCCTATGAGATAGAAGGAGTCTTAAATAATACTTCAGGAACTTCTACTATACTAACTAGTAGTAAAAATATTATTATGGAAGAATCTGGTGCAACTAACTGGGATATAGAAGTAAGAACTACGGGGATTGATGACGCTAAATATCTACAAGTTATGGTAAAAGGTGAAACAGCTATAAACATTAACTGGAGTGCTTACGCATCTATTGTGGAAGTAGGAGGATAATATGTCAACAGACGCTTATAACTTCTCTATACTAGGTTGTAGTATACAAGTATCTGGAAATAATTTAATATATGATGAAGAGGCTATACTTGCAGGACACGGAGGAACACTAGCTGCTGTTAGTGGTTTTACAATTTCTAACGGCCCTGTACATATTTTTGGTGACGATGATGACACGATGGTTAGAAAGTACTCTCTTATAACACAAACATCAGGAAGCCAAGTTTCTGAATTTAGACTTGATTACCCTAATGGTCTTTCAGGCGTACCGTTGAGAGAGGAACATACATATATATTTGATGCAACTATAGTAGCTAAAACTCAAGATTCACAGACACCTAATGACTGTGCAATGTTTAAAGTAAAAGGATTATTAGTAGACGATGCCTTGGGCTTAGAAGTGGTAGAGCCTTACACAATAGATAGTATATTTAGGTTTTCATCTAGCCTAGGAGTCAGTGCGACAGGAATAAAACAAGATGATAAAGAACTGCTACAGATTAACGTGACAGGTATAGCAGGTAAAAATATAAATTGGGTAGCAGGACTAGACTTAGTAGAAATAGGAGGCACAACACAAAGCCCATACGGTAGAGGCCGAACAAGCCTTGACGCACACAACAATTATGATGTCGGAGAATACTGTATCATAATTAGACAACCAAACAACTTTGTAGAATCTAGCGGCACAGATGTTTCATTCTTCTGTAGCGGCATCACCAATAGTGGAGATGTCACCTATCAATGGCAGTACCGATATAATGGAGACCCCGATGAAGAGACAGAATTTAAGACCATAGTTGGTGCTACCGGACTCACATACGAACCTCCAGAATCTGCGACTTCACAACTCTTTATTCCAACTAGTTCGCCAAGTGGTCATTCTACAGCCTATCCTAATGAGTTTAAATGTATAGTTTCTAGCACGAATGGAGAAATTGCCACAAGTAGACCTGTTACTTGGATGTACCTATAGCAGTCTGTGGTGTATAAAGAGTTAATATCATTTGTACACTTTTAACTTTTAAAGAAGGTTTTATAAAATGGCCGTTTATAAACTAATCAAATTAAAAAGAGACTATACTGCTAATTGGACTTTACTAAACCCTATTTTGAGTTTAGGAGAACCGGGATACGAAAGAGATACAGGCAAACTTAAAATTGGTGATGGTGTAACACCTTGGGTTGATCTAGACTATATAAAAGTGGACATGGATGATGTAGTTATAGACCCAGATGATTTAGCAGATGTTCTTAATAATGTGCTGCAAGGTGGTTTCGGCATAGATATCATTTATTCTGATCCTTCAGACACTATACTCATTAGAACAACAGGGCTAGCCACCCAATCAGACTTTATTGCTTTATCTGGAGATGTAGCCAATTTAGATTCTGCATTAATTTTTAGAGGAATCACAGACCCAACACAACTTAATTCTGCTCCAACTGATCCTGTTCCTGACAATGGAGATATGTGGATAAGTAATGCATCAGGTCAGATAGATGGTTCATGGGTAAATCTTTCTGGTCAAGACATTGTGGTTGATCAGTTTATGCTCTATGAGGAAGACGCTAACGGCTGGGTTCTCGGTGGCAATGCAGTAGGTGTTGATCTAAGCGATTATGCTACCAAAGCAGAACTTAACAACCTACAGTATCAGGTGAATCAAAACTCAAACAATATTTCTGTCAATTATTTAGACATACAGCAGAACATAGTTGATATTATAAATCTTAAAAATTCTACAAACAATCAACAAACACAAATAGACGCACTCATACAAGCAACTGGTCATATTCACGATCAAGACATATATCAAATTTTTAATGACCTTATCATTCTTCAAGACAATTATACAGCACTTTCAGGATATAGCGACGCAAGAGACGATTCATTACAACAACAAATCAATGCAATATCTGGAGCGATCCCACCAGAAGTAGACCTGTCAGTAATTAGTGGTTATATTGCGGCGAATACAGCAAGCGGTGTTGTAGTTTTAGGAAAAGCAGATCAAAACAGTGACGATATTGCAACACTTAGTGGTCTTATAGACGGTGGACTAGACTTTAAGGGCTACATCAATCCTACTGTAACAGGCTCGGCCCCTTCCTTGCCGACTAATGGTGATCTTTGGATTAGTGATACTAGCGGAGTTATAGACAATGGCTGGACATGCATAGCAGGTCAAGATGTTGGTGTTAATCAGTGGATGATTTATTCTGATGATGATACCTGTTGGCAACTTGGTCCAGCAACAGATATTGACCTTAGTGCTTATGCTCTAAAGACTGAACTTAATACCGTTAGTGGTCTTGTAGATCAAAATGCTACTGATATTATTACTATTAGCGGGTTGGTTGGTAGCGGTATACCTTCAGGTCTTGTGGAATACAGCACGGGTCTAGCCATACGACACGGCAGCACTGAAGTTAGTGTTAATGAAGTTAGTGGCAATAGTGTCATTGATCTTACTAATTGGAAAATTAAAGATGGACATTTTATTCCAAACAGTAATGCGTCATTTGATCTTGGTAATGCAGAATATAAAGTTCGTCACCTGTTTTTGTCTGATAACAGTATATACATGGGTGAAGGCAATCTGAGTGCGACTAGCGGTAGCACTGTTCTTTTATGGAATGGCGAACCTCTTGCAAAGATAACAGATATTAATACTATTATTAGTGGTGAGTTAGCCGAACAAAAACTTTTAGATTTACAAGATGTAACTTCTGACGGCCCAGTAGAACAGTACGCCGTTCCTGTTTATAATCAAGGGACTAGTGAATACAAGGTTAAAAGACTGACCCCGTTGGAAGTCGAAGACACTTCAACACCACCGCTAGATGGATATCCTGCTGGAAGTTTAGGAAATGAACTACAAGACATTAAGGGAGACATTCAATCTAATACTATCCTTATTAGTGGTATCGCTGAAGATATTGTAGAAATACCAGATGCAGTTATATTCAAGGGTGTTACTGATCCTACAGTTAGTGGCTCTGCACCTGCTGGCCCCGACAATGGAGATATGTGGGTTAGTAATAATAGCGGACTTATTGATGGTAGTTGGACAGGTCTAAGCGGAGAAGATGTATTAGAAAATCAATTCTTGCTTTACTCTACAGGATTAAACGTATGGTTGAGGGGTGGTAAGATTGATGTAAGCGATCTTTCTGATCAATATCTACCTCTTACGGGTAATTTAAATCCCAACGATCAAAAACTAGATGCAGTAGCATTTACTAGTAATGTTGTGACAACAAGTATAAGTGGTTTATATCCTTCGTCCAGATATATAGGCAATTTAACTTACATAAATCATCCAAACCAGCCTCTACCTGTAGCAGCACAAGTTTACGGTCCTTCAGAATTTAATGTAAACCGTTCAGACTACAGCCGAGATTGGAAAGACGGTATAGATTATGGTTTTGATTGTGTCAGCATACTGTATGAGAATGAGGATATTCCTGAAGCAGGTTATTCTTGGAGTATTAAGGTTGGCCCTCCATCAAAATATTTTCCTAGTGGAATAGCAAACAATGGAAAGCCTTATCAACAAAACAGATATCGTGATCCAAATCCTAAAGGCTGGAATCCTGCTTTTCTTGCACAAAGAGCAGCAATTAGAGGACAAGGTGCTTTTGAATTTCGTCCATATGTGACGACGGCAAGTCAGGATATGACGACTGCTCCTTACCAAGTAGGTTTCAGGTCTTGTCCACAAAATGATATAGAGTTTTACAAAGTATACGCGAACGAGCCGAGTGCAACTCCAACCTATATAGGTTTTCATTCTGATCCTAGACAACAAGTTTTTGATAATGGCCCGATTGGTAGTTCTACAAAAGGTTATGCTTTGCATATCGATTTTCGGGCAGGCTCGGATTACGAATTATTCCAAGGAACAGGTCACGGAAGAGTTTATGGCTTTTTTGCTGATATGTTAAACAAAGGAGGAGCAAATGTTGCAGGCTTTATTGAAAGAGGTGCAGAGTTTAATCAGTTGCAGGCTCCTACAGTATTCGGTGCTGACACAATCTATGGAGGTTCCAATCCATTTGACTCAGCAAATATCTACAAACCAACAGATCAGATCGACATTGCTCAGGGTGGCCTACGAATCCGTAATGCCAAACTCGTGCAAGAGTCCACAAGTGGCAATCCCGGTCAAATAGGTTGGGATCAGAACGGTCTACTTTGCTATACAAGTTCAAGTTGGAAACGTGCTCCATTGCTTCGTTTCACAACTACTGTAAGCAATCCTACACTTGATAGTGTTGCACTTATTGTTGATGGCAATGCTAAACTTACTGCAACTGCAAACGATCTTCAAGCAGCAGCAGGCTATGTTCCACAGACTGATAATAGTCTTGTGACTAAGGGTAGCATGGAAGATGGCACTGTGAAGGCTAAATTACCAATCGCAGGCGTTGACGGCACTGTTACACTGCTTGGTGCAAATAACATATTTAGTGTGTATAATGCTGGTAGTGAAAGTTTTATTATTAGTGCAGATCAACATATTGGCTTAGGAATGACTCCTGCCAGTAACGTACTACTTGATGGTACTACTGATCAGGCATTTGTTTACAGGTTCAAGAGCACCAACACCGGACTATACGATGGTCGCTTTGGTACTAGAATCGAAAGCACTGAGTATATAAACTTTATTGTTGAGACAGTGGTTGACCCACAACAACAAACTTATGGTTTATGGGGTGGCAACAGTGGTGGAAGTAGTCCAATTATAGTAGGTAGTCAGACTGCCGATGTTCTTATCAGGTCTACTGGACCTACTGCTGATCAGTTTATCAGATTTGATCTTCCTGTCATCAGTGGTCAAACTGGTGGTAGTATGGTTATTCCTGCTGGCAACAGTGTTCCTGCAAATCTACTTATAGGTGGCACAGGAGAGAATCCAAAGAGTTCCTTTACTATCTGTGCAAAGGCTGGTGGCAGTGCTGTAACCAATCCTCAAAGTGTGGTTTGGGCATCTCACATGGATGGAGATCAGTATAGTGGTAGTGCTTACTTTAAGTTGGCACATGGTGACGATGGTAATAATAGCCAACTATCTTACTGGAATATTTTTGCCAGTACTCCAACAGACATTACAGATGCTAGTGGTGTTTATGAACGTACAGATTATACGTTTAGAATAGCCGGTACTGTAGCGAAAAGTACTGACGGGTCTGCTCCCGGTACTGTTAATTACATCACCTGTGTTGAATCTACAGACACAAATCATTGTAAAGTTCAGATAAATCGAGATGTAGAATTTTTGTCGGCTGTTAGTGGTATCAATATTAGTAATCTGGACGATGTTGAATTTCCAGTTGGACCTAGCCCAGTTTCAGCAGATCAAATACTGCGTTACTCTACCCTTAACAACAAATGGGTTAATAGCAATGCAGGAAATGCAGTACTAGGCAGTGCTCCTCTTGGTGGCTGGCCTGTTGGCTCAGTCGGTGAGGCTATTGCTAATGGTGCTGGTGCTGCCACTCTTCCGATTAGTAGTGTTGATAACAACCTTGAAATCAGTCAAGTAGACACTAAATCGTTTGGCTTTAATATCCAAGGTTCGACTGCTGTAGAAATATCACAAAATAACGGCAGTAACTCACCTACTATAAAGATTGGTGACCCTCACTCATTTGGAACTCCGGGTATTAGCACATATAACAGTGGAACTTTAGGTAGCAGTCAATCACACTATCGCTTGGTAAGTCCAACAGGCACAGATGGTACTGGTCAAAACTATACCTATCTTGGTGTTACGAACCCAACTTTCAGTTCTGCCGGAACTGTACTAACTGGTGGCACAGCCTATGTTGCTAGTCAAAGAGACATGGTTGTTGGTGCAGGTATCGATATCAACGATGTCACTAGAGCAATCAAGTTTAATGTTGGCAATTGGGCTGAAGTTAACACTGAAATGAAGATAGAACGCAACAAGGTCATGACAAGACCAGCATACAACTACTGGGCTTGTGGTAACAATTATGATATTGAAAGTTCTAAGTTCTACCTACATTACAGAGGAGATACTTCTAAATACCAAGTTGGTGTTGGCATACCTCCTAGTCAAGCACAGCCTGCTAGTGACTTTGTAGTAGGAAGTACTGTTTCTGGTAGTTCAACAATCTCTACTATTCAAAGTCGAGGTTTTGCAACTATTCAGTATAATCAGTTTAGAGGTGATGATGGTTACTTGAATATCTCTCGTCAAAATCAAAATGGTGTAATCAGTTTTGCGAGCAATGAAGACTCAACTGGCAGAGGGGCCGAGAACATCATGCAGTTCGTGCCTACTACGCAAGCCATAAGAATGAATTATAATGTTGGTTTAAATTGTGCTGTGGGTGATACAAGACTACAGGTAGAAAATCCCGGTGCCAGTGGTACTCAAACCGTTTACGGTATGATTGTTGGTGGCAACATGGGTGCTACCTCAATTATTACCAATGCAAGTTGCAGACAAGATCAGACTACTGCTGCTGGTTTCTATTCCTATAATAGTGTGTCAGCAAATGTAACTTTGGGAACACTATATTGCTTCAGAGCAGATTCACCAAACACTCTAGCAGGAGATGTAAATTCTCATGTAGGCTTCTATGCTGGTCAAGGTATTAAACATGGTGCTGGTAACAGTATAGGCTTCAGTTCGGCTGTACCAAGTGGAGAGAGCAACTGGGCATTCTTTAGTAATACTCCCGGTACTCAATCTTACATGAAAGGCAATGTTGGAATTGGTTCGAACCAAAGTAAACCAGCCTACAAACTTTGTGTAGCAGCAGAAGAAGATGACACTTACACTTTAAGAGTTGGTAATAATGCTGGTGGAGCAGGTAATATTAGAGGTACTACAAGAATTGGTATAGATGCATTTGGTCCAACAAACACCCATTCTTCTGTAGCACTGATGGTTAATCAGCACAATACCACTAGTAGTTTTCAGGGTGATCTACACATCCAAATGAGACAGGATCAGACTGACTCACTACCAGTAAGTAAGTTTGTATTTACTCCTGAAGGTAACTTTGGTGTTAACGCTAGTGGAGTGTCAGAAGCCCTAGTAGCACTTGATGTTAACAGTGACAGGATAGCCATTAGAGACGAATATACTCCTAATGCACTTTCAGCAGGTACAATCGGTGAAATTGGCTGGGATGAAGACTATATCTGGGTCAGAACACCCGCAGGCTGGAAGAAATCTGCACTTGATACATTTAATGGCAGCGGCAGTTCTTCAAGTGTTGTAAGAGGTTCTGTTGCTGCAACAGGAACTCAGACAGACTTTACTGTTACTGAAGGCTATACTGCTAATCAGTTAGATGTTTATGTCAACGGTGTCAAGATGCTTGATACCACAGACTACACTGCCTCAAACGGTTCCACAATCGTTCTAGCAACGCCTGCTGCTAGTGGAGATATTGTACAGTATACAGCATACTCAAACGTAAGTGTTACACTAGCAACACAAGCAGGCACTCCACTATCATCTAGTGATGCTGGAAGTATTGGCGATATTAAGCATAGCGACCATTATATATGGGTTAAGACAAGTGCAGGTTGGAAGAAATCTCCACTATATGCCTTTAACCAAACTCCTAGTTTGACCGTTCGTGTGACTCAGGCTGAGTATGATGCTCTGACCCCTGATTCTGATATAACTTATGTAATTGTGGGGTAAAATATGCCATTTATAAAATGGGACGAAGCAGATGATGTTAAAAATGGTACTGACGATGTAGACAAAGTCTACATCGGTTCAGACCAAATGTACCCACCCGATAATAATTATGCTCTAAGCAGTCCTGTAAATGTGACAGTAAGCGGAGGTAAATACTATTTTGATGGTCAAGACCCAGACCAGTATACTGTAACATCAGGATCATACTTATTCCAAAATATTCCTTCAAGTCACCCTATGGCCTTTACCATGAACCAAGCAGGACAAAATGTTGTTTTTGGTGGTCAAGGTGCAAATGCAGTAGGACAAAAAACTTCTACTATAGATGGTCAAACTTACACCTATTGGCATGGTGATATAATCTTGTATATTACAGGCCCATCTAATGACTTCTCCTATGAGTGCTATTATCACGGCCCTATGGGTGGTCAGGACAGAATGAAGAACTTAGCCACTTAATTTTACAGGATCGGGGATTATAGGTGTATATACTCTTGAGTAGTTTACATATTATGGAGATACAATAATGGGCTGGCAAGTAGAATTAAATTTGATGGTCAGGTCGCTAATTTGCGATATGTCCGATGAACCAAATTTTTCTGATGAAAGAATCCAGCAGGTTATTGTCATTGCTGCACAATATGTTATCCATGAGTTGGACATTCTTAGTCACTATGAGATTGATATTAAAAACTTGGTTATTACACCCGACCCAACTAATCCTAGAGATGTAATATTTCTTGGATTGGTAGCCCTCAAAGCTGCCTGTATGCTGGATCAATGCACATTTAGAAATCGTGCAAATGCTGAAGGTGTAAAAGCTGTTCTTGGACCAGCAGCCCTGACTGTTACTAACAATCTCAAAGGATTTGGACAAATTTTGGAAATGGCTCCCGGCCCTTGTGCCAAATATGAGCAATTAAAGAAAGAGTACCTGTTCGGTGGAACCAGAGCGATTCGTGCAGTTCTATCTCCATTTGTAGGAAATGAATTTGATCCGACACACTACGGTCTCGGTAGAGACTATATGGCTGGAGAAGATCACAGATCAGGCGACTTTAATTAATTTTAGTCTTTGGACGTAAAATAATCTTAAAGAACCACATTATTAGGATGGGAATCTTATGCCTGCTGCAAATTATAATTTTACTATAGAGCAAGGTTCATCCTTCGCTATCTCTTTTCAATATTTAGACAATGAGCAAAACCCCATTGATATCACCAACTGGTGTGCAAGGTTACGCTGGAAAGAAGATGTTATTGATCCTGACACTGGAATCAATAGAATCAGAACATTTGTCACTCCCACAATAAGTGCTGAGTATGCTTTTACCACCATCCCAAAAGAAGGTAAAATGATTCTCAAAATTCCTGCTGATGAAACCGCTAGCTATGATTTCAACACAGCAAATTATGACTTAGAGTTGCAGGAGCCTAATGACCTATATAGTGGTGGTGGCAAGATTGTGTTTAGAATCTTACAAGGTATCGTTACCTTGACTAGACCAAATGTTCCTGATCCTGATCAACCATTTGATTGTGATCCTGACGCTAATAATCCAGACGTACACCCCGGTTGTGGAACCTGTTAATGAGTTGCTCTGTAAATGTACAACAAATAATCGGACCTTTAAATACTTTAGTTATTGAACGCCAAGAAGATGCAGGCGATCCGGGTTCTATTACAACTACAAATATTATCATCAGTAATGATGTTCTGCAACAGATAGAAGTTGTAGATATTTGTAGAGGTACACAAGGACCATCTGGCCCGCCGGGAGCAGAAGGGCCACCGGGACCAAGCGGTTTACCCGGACCAACTTTTGATATACTGCCCATAGTCAGTGGAGGAACTAATAATAATTCTTTTAGTGCTGATTATATCATTTATTATGATGGTGCTAGTGATCAGTTGGCTAGTAGCAATTATACTATAGATGATATTATTGCAGGTGCTCAAGCCTTAACAGGAATTGTTGAAGGTTCAGGTATACAAAAAACCGACCTAGGAAATAATCAAATTAAATTAGATGCTATTGTCGGAGATGGCTTAGACGTACACAGAACTACAAATGCTATTTTTGTTGATGGCACCATAGCAAGACTTGATGATCTTACACCCGGACAATTTCAAGGTGTTTTACCCGTATCTAAAGGCGGTACAGCCAATACGTCTTATCTTGATGGTAAACTGATAACTTTTGATTCTACTGCTTTAAATGGCTCAGGACAGTTCATAAGTGCTGGCAATCTAAATGCAGATGAGATTGTAGTTAGTGGGAATGGATTCACCCTAGCTGCTGGATCAGGACTCGTGAATGGTGGTTTTGTTATTATACCTAATGGTACAGGCAGGATAGATATTCCAGAATCGGCAGATATTACTGTTTTTGCTGACAGCTTTGAACTTAGTCAAACAGGAACACCCGGTACATACACAAAGGTAACAACAGACTCCAAAGGACGAGTGGAAGCCGGTGGACAACTCACTCCTTCTGATATATATAATATTTTAGGTTATATACCTTGGCATTCTGGTAATGATGGTTGTGGTTCTCTGCTTGATGCAGATATGCTTTGCGGCCAGAGTGGTGATTATTACCTTGATGCAACAAATATAACAGGTATTATTAATACTGGTGTTCTACCAGACATAATGGTTGACGGTAGATATACCAAAGTAGACGTAAACACTAAAGGCCTAGTGACTTCTGGAATGCAGATGACACCACAGGACATAGAAGACATACTCGGCTATGATCCTGTCCGACCAACTGGTGGCGTAGATTTCTGTGGAGACATAGAACTTCATGGTAGCCTATTTATCAACAAGCCAACAGGTTGCCCCGGAGCAACTTCAGGTCTTCTAAGAGTGTACGACAATATGCCTTTGATTGCTAGAAATAATGCTGATATAGGAGTAGACGAACCTAGAGGTGTTAGCTTTGTTTACGGTGGTGGTTTTATTGCCAGAACAGGTTCTATCGCTTATTATCCTACAGAAGATGTTGTTTATGTTACTACTAACATGACAGCTAATAACAACGGTGTTGATGGAGGAGACAGCGACGACGACTTTCAAGATGATGTTAACGGAGGAGATGCTAATTCTACATTCCCTATTAGTAATCTCACAGGAACGAAACGACTCTTACTATACAAAGATACAGCAGATGAACTGTATGTTAGTCTTACAAAAGACCAGCAGATTGTAGCGGGTTTTAAAAAATGGATTAATGGTATAGGTGTTAATGATCAAGTAATTATATATGATAATGATGGCAATCCTACAGTTCCTCCAACTAATGTAGGCAGCAATACATTACTAAATGTAAATTTTAATGCGGATTTATTAGACAGTCAACACGGAGAGTATTATTTAGACGCTAATAATATTACTGGTATTTTTGATCCTACTAAAGTTAGTTTTGGTTTTATTGAAGGCACTAAAAATTATATACCTAAATTCGATGGGGATAATAATCCCGCCAACATTATTCGTGACAGTGTAATGTATGAAGATGGTGCCACCAGAGATATTACTATAGGAGAAGAAAAGAATCTTATAGTCGGAGCAAACCAAAGGAATGACCAATCGCCTTCAACCAGAAATGCAATGATTGGTGAAGATAATGGGATTAGTTCAGCAGACAATTCTTTGCTTGTCGGACAACAAAATCAGGTTCATGATGCAAAAAATGTTATAGCCGCTGGTTTTAAAGCCAGTGGACTTAAAGACAATTCTATAGCACACGGTAAATATGGTACTACTTGGCTAGAAAATCAAATAGCACATGGGGCTTACAGAGTAGATGACTCTAACAACCTACTCATAGAACATGGTCAAGCTAGTGACTACATGATGTATCTAGAAGGTCAAACCGCAACTAACTGGGCAAACCTCATTCCTTCTGTACAATTACCAGATGATACTACGCTGGCTTTTAAAGTATCTATGTTGATGAACAGTGCTTTTTCTACTGGAGTGGCAGAATTTGAATTTTATAGTGGCATTGTTAAAAATGTAAAACTTCGTGACCCTAGTAACATATCTGAAATTATAAATGTTACTACAATTATGCAGCAACCTAAAAAGAATGAGATATATAACAACTCACATATACACGATTACTATTTGCAGTTGATGTGTACAGAATTAAATGAAATTCAGAATGAAACTATTAAAGTTAATGATTCTCCCATAGATTTGCTACCAATAAGAATAGATAATGAACCAACAGAGATTATTTCTAAATATGAAGACCCAGATGGATACAATGCTACTTATCTTAAAGACAACTTAGGAAACATGAGTATTACTCTTGATGCTGCATCTATAACAGGAAATTATGTTGGTAGCACTGAAGGTGATTTAAGAGTGTCTTGTAGAGACCACGGCTTGCTTCAGGGTGAATATGCATACATAGAATTTACTAGTCACAATCAAGTATCGTTTCCTGATGACAGATATTTAGTTAAGTCTGTTGTTGATGAAAATACTTTTGTTTTACAAGGTTTGCATTTCAGGGCAGAGAAACAAACTGACAACTCACTAGGTGTACTTACCATATTGCCTGATGACATTAGAAAGTTAGACTCAGCAAATACCGTAACTATGACAGGTCTCACTAGGATAGGCACTAATGGATATGAGATTAGAGATGATAATCAAGTAGGCCTTAATAGATTCCTTAGTTTGGCTAGCCCAGACTCACATCTTGAGGTTACTATCAATAATGATCCTAATGCCAAACATTATTGCCTTTACCGAAATTTTTCTATAGATAATTTTAACAGGGAGTTATTGGAGGTAGACTCAACTGACTCTTCAGGAACATCTGTCATTAGAGATATATCCTATAAAGATTACACATATGAGTTTATAAGAAAAGCAGAATCCCTTAGTGTTTCTGGTACAGCATCTACTGTTAATTGGTTAAATAGTAATACAACTAGTCTTGCAAAATATGTAGAAGGTGGAAATGATGCTTATACAGCTATCACTGTTAATGGCGACACATATCTTTCTCCTATTACAGATAATATAGAGGTAATTGGACCTGCACCTACTGGCATGTCCCTTTATCTTGCACAAACCTTATCTAGTGTGAATGATGGAGATATAGTAAATATTTCTGTCACTCATACCGGAGTAGAAGGAACTCTTAAAGTCAGGCAAAGACAAAAACATACTGGTTCATACCAAAGAATACAGTATAATCCTAATGAGCAAATAGACTGTGTATATACTCTTTATCCTAGCGAAGACCCCGCCCTACCTGCTAGAGTACATATTTACGCAGAAGACTACCAAGACTTAGGATTATTAGACAATCCTTACGAGTTCGTTCTTTATGACGATCTTATTACTCCTACGGATAACGATAAATTTAAAATCGTATCTGATAACGATGTTTACTATTTGTATACCGCAGTAGACATGCCAATGTCTAACATATCCTATACTGTAGAGATCAGAGCCATTAATGTATATGGTGAAGTAGATATAGATCAAATTTTACAGGTAAATGTTTCTGATACTTTGTCTTTAGCAAACAATGAAAAGGGCTTAGACTCAATACTTCTTACAAACAATACAATAGCTACAGGAACCCCTGCCGACACATACGTAGGAACAATTTCTGGCAACGGTGGATATAATCCTTATGTGGTATTTGACACACCATACAATGGTTTTGAAGCAACATTTGTTTCAGGAACAGACCTCGTTACGTGTACAGGAAATATTAAAAAGTATGACACAACAGAATTAATTGGAGACCCATGCTTTTTGTGCAGTGGCTCTACCATATCTGTAGATTTTAAGAGATTCAGTGTTCCAGATAGAACCCTTGAAGTTCTTGAGGTTTACTGTGAAACAGGACTCGCGGTTTCTCCAGTTTTTAACAATAGTGCCGTAGTTAAGTTCGTGTGGACAGACCCATCTCAGGTTGGTTCTGTTATTAATACTCAGACTTTTAATGTTAACGGCAGCGACATACAGTACACTGTTACTGACACAGGACTACCATATGGTTTTGAAGCACTTGCTGCAAACACTACGGTTCCTGAGATAACAGGTTCTTTTGAACCCAACATCGAATGGATAGAGTACACTGGTTTAGCTTCTGAACTTTATGATACGGCTTCTGACGTAAACTATACCACTACAACATTTACTCCTAGCCAACCAATATCAGGTTTACAAAAAGACGTAGGACAAGCCGTTCTTGATTTTCCAACTCCTGTTACTGGCTTGGTTCTTTGGTTTAGAGATATTGAATCTTCTAATTCTCAAGACGGTTATATTCTACAGCAAGACTCATTTAAAATCGCTTTGGAAGATAGTACTGGATTTATTCAAAATGATTCTGATTATTCTAACAGCGGATTATTGGTTGCAGATAGACCAATCTATATTCTTGAAGGTTCTAACGCACTCAGCAACATATCTGATAACATCATACCTTTTTCTGGTGCTAGTATTGACATGATAGTATGCATGACAGGTGTGGTATCAGGAGAAGTTAGATTCTCGGTATTAGCAGACGCAGGAACCAATTACAAGGTAGCTGTCGGTGAACTACAACAATACACTTTTAATAGTAATTCTAATCCTGTTATTAGAGTAAGTGAAGTTTATGAAGATACAATAGACAACCAAGGAGCAGTAATTACATATACTGGAACCCCTATTGATTCTGGAAATTACATAATCAGTGGATTAAAAGAAGGTCCGGTATTTCGTAGCTGTCAAGAGAATGACGACGATGGCTTCTTTGGTTATGAAACCCAAGCAAATGGACTATGTTATGTTACAGGAGAATGCAAAGTTTATTCTTCTATAGTTGGTCCTGATGGAGAAGGTGAAGCAGTATACAGAGTCACTTTTCCAGAAAATATTTATATAAGTTATGATAGCGAATCATATATACAGTTGTCTAATTGGACACCAACAGACTCAAATCCAAATGGAGAAGTTCTTATTACTCCTTCAGATGGTCACTACCCTATTACTGAAGTTTCTGGCATTAGTAACAACTCCTTCCTGATTCCTGAACAATACGCTATTGCTTTGCCAGTTGATGGCACAGGACTAAGTAGCCAAGGTACTGTGAGTGGTTCTTTTGATATTTATCATGAATACAAGAGCCTTCCAAGTAACATTATTAATCAAGTGCCCGGAGACTTCTTGACTGTAGAACGAACCTACAATCCTCCTGTATTAGACCCTGACTATAGACCTAAAAATGATCTTTTTGATATTTTGTCAATACAAGGTAATAGGATTATTACAGAAGATAAGAAAAATTATGTTCTTATAGAAGACGATAGACCTCCTTATCTTGACCATACAATTCGTGGAATATACACTAATGACTCTAGAGAGTTCTACGCAAATGTTAAACGGTACGGAAACAGATTAATTGACCTTAGATTTGAGAAAGACCTAGAAAGCAGACGACTACCTTATGCTGATGGACCGTGGGCCTATAAAGACCTTTATGTCGGTGCTGATTATGACCATGTAAATAAACGACTAATTCTGTTTAATCTTCCTACTGGCGTATATAAACCAATGGATCGTATACAGATTAGTTTTCAAAACCCTAATGATTTACAAAGTATAGGTATTTGTTCAGAGCCGCAATATTTCGAGTTCCCAGCAGATCATATGTATGTCTATACGGGTCTACCTGTTACAGAATTTGAGACAGATGGAGTAGGAGATATACAGTTTACGTTGTCAGACCAGCCGCCTCAAGGATGGGTTAAACTTGATGGTAGTACGTATAACATCAATCAATATCCTGCACTCAAGCAATACTTAGATTACTACAGATTAAGATACACGAACTCTGATAACATTTGCTGGGCAGCTTCTACTTTGCCTGATTTTAGAAATGCAAATGTAATAGGATCGGGAGTCGCCCCTTGGAATAATTTAGGAGAACTAGTTGATGCAACTGGTTTTATTCCGCTTTCAGGTGAAGAACCCGATAATTATTACGACCCGCCTTTGAATGTAGTTGGCTTCTGGATTATGAAAGCAGAAGGCAGTTTCTTTGATCCAAATATTCCTATTAACTTAGGAGACTCAGGAAATATTAACTATGTCATAGATAATTTTGACTTAGGACCAAACTCTTGTAATAGCAGCAATCAAATAAGTTTTAGTACAACAGGCTGTAGAGTCAGATTAGACATATTGCAATTTTTAGAACCAGACTTGAGATTTAATGTGTCTGAATTTACTACCAATGACATATATCAAGTCTCTGGAATTAATCACGACTACTATCAAGACCAAAACTACCCTTGTTCAGATGAACCCCTTAGTGATCAAACATTATTGTACACACCTCTTAATCCCGTAACCGTTAAACCAAGGGCTTATAATGGCAATTATGCTGTTGTCGTATCGCCAGATACCGAACTACTTAATTTTGAAACAGATAGTGGTGTTTTAGGACTGTATACTAAGGAAGAACTTCGTAGCCCCAATAACCCACCTTTCCACTGGTGGCCTCTTGGTATTTATGTCAAGTCAGAGACAGATGGACAAGGCCCACTGTCAACTCCTGTAGCATATACAAGTGGCTACTACAGTACGCCCAATAATCCCGGTTTTAGTAATGCACCAACTGGCTATGCTACATCAGAGTCTCCTTTAAGGGTTGAAGTTGGTAGTGATATTAACCCTAGTCCGTTTGCTTTCTATCATTGGTTCTATACAAATGAGTCCTTTGATTATGCACCATTCGATATTTTGGTCAGTGGAGACAGTAGCGATCAAAACGATCCCACACAAGTTATTCTTCGTATATACGATGAAAATCATATTCTGGAATGGACCAGTTGTTTTAATGTTAATCAGGCTTCTCAAAATGCAGATGGATGCATAATATCTGACGGTAACGGCGGCGGTGATAGATATAATCTACCAAGTTTTTATCAACTAGAAATCGAATGGGTTAAAGAGCCATGTAATGGCAGCACAGCCGGACCTCCATACAACGGATGGATACATACTTCAGTCAGCGGGGCTGCATTTACTTCAAGTCAAGGAACTTGTTACATTGTTGAGCCTGACAATGCAAATACACAATTAAGAACTGACTTCAATCAGTATGCTGCAACAACATTTGACTTACAGCTTTATCAGCTACCTAGTGTGACAATGAGCAGCAATTTCTGTGGAAATACTGACAGGGCTAACCTAAAATGGTTCACCCATGCACATAAAATGCACATAAATAACTTCAATACTCCAAGAAGTTACTTAGAGTATGGTGATGAATTTAAGATTATTAAACTTAATAATGATACCAACTTTGGTGACAATGTAACTAATTTGCTTACCAAGATCAATCCGACCTCAGAAGACTCCTCATTGTCAGGTCTTTCTACTTCTGATGAATTATGCAGATATAAACCGTGCTATAAATACTCTAGCGATGAAATGTTTAATAGCTGGAGATATCCAGTAATATGGGGTACTCAAGAAACAAAGGGAGCAAACGACTACCCGTGGAGTTATGCACAGACTGATGGCCCGCCCTATGGTGCAGGTCCGACCAATGTAAATTCTTTTCCGCAAGGTGCTCCAGTTACAATGTTCATACAAGTGGAAAGCGATGCCCCACCGGGAATACCATATTATGCTGAAGCTGGTATACCGGGAGTTGGCTTCATAAGAGCAGATGAGAATACTCCTGTTGCCTCATTCACGACGAAATCTACTACAACGGACATAGGAGTCACAAGTAATATAGACAATAATATCAATCCTAATAATCCTTACTATGTTCGTTGGACTTTGTTTATTGTTGGTGGTGGTTTCCCGTATGCTTGGACAGACCCATTGGTGAACTATGCTATTCTGTCTACTACCGAATGGCTGAATACTACTTATGGTAGCCTTAAATTAGATGTTGACGACATACATCATCTTCCAGCAGAATGGTGCAACACAGGGCAGTACGAAGACAAATACAGAAGCGTTAAACCCGTAGCTAATAACTTGGCTACACAAGTGCCGTTTACAGGAACCTGTGAGTTTAGTCAGAGTATCTCAGGAAGAATGTATATACCTGAAAATAATAACTTGTATTTCCATACTCATGGAGAAACTACGGCTTACTGGCCTTTAGATGAAAATGGAAGTGGCATACCCCATCAACAAACAGGCATTTATATTATTGGAGATCAGCTTTCTTCAAGTAGTATAAATAGTTGTGGTTCTGGTTTAGCTTGCATAGAAATTTCAGGTTTTAACAATGTAGACCTTACAGGTATACCTACTGTTGGAGATCGAGAAAACATAGGGGTCAATCCTATTGTTATTGAATCTAATGGTGTTACTGGCATCGTAGGAAACTATGGTGCAAATAAACAGTTCTACTTTGACTTTGATGATGGACTACCACAACTTTCTAATGTCTATAATGTTATTGATTATGTAGATGGCAGAAAGAAAATAGTAATATCGGTTCCTGACCTTCCAAACCTATCTAACAAGTCTGGTTTGGTATTTATGATAGAAAATCCTAAGAACATTAAGAGTCATCTCAATCCTAATCTGAGTAATGAGTTTATCGTCAGCGATCCCACAGTGACTCCTGAAGAAATCTTCAGCACACAGATTAATCACTTCGATTACTGTACAAAGAGATGGAAACATCTACTACATTTTGATTGGGATGTTATTGGTACAGGATATCAAGAGATCAAGATTAATACAGGGAACGAGGAGTCTGTTATTGACCTTTTCCCAATTCCACCAACAGGAATAAGTATTTCTGGCATTAGATATACAGATAGCCTTAGCAACCCCTTCACAGACGTAACAGATATTACATCGGACAACACTAGAGATTCATTCTATGTGCAGTTAGTTACGCTTTATGGAACTCCCTCATTTACACAAGACATTTATCAAGACCTACCTAAAGTCACCATATCTGGCCTGCAAGACTTTGAGTATGAGTTAGACCCATTAACAGATGTAACAAACTATCATGGTTCTGGCTGGAATATTACCATGAAGGTAAATAGAACAAATGAAATTATTGATAGTAGAGAGATTGTCTTTAGAGCAGAAGACGCAACAGGCAAAGCAGATACAACAGCAGTATATAATCAAATATTCTTACCAGAACTCTTACAGTCCTATACAGGATATTCTTTGCCGGGAACCAATGATTGGGAAGTTATCTACGACACTCTCTATCTAGACCTAGACAACATCAACAATAATAATATACTAACCTTTGAGATGCAAGGTACGCCTACTGTTAATCCTATAAACATTACCTATGAAAGAGTCAGAGACAATGTTCTTAGGGTTTACGGTCCTGTAGACCCCGGCGTAGTCAGTACGACATATTATAGTACTACCATTATAGCAAAAACAGGACTTACGCAAACTGAAGTCGCCAGATGTACTGGATTAGTTGTTGACTTGCGTGATGCTCATGATTGGACACCTGTCCCAATTACACTGAATAACTTTAGAAGTTTTGGAGAGAGAACAGACTCAGGAAACTTCTACGCACATTCTTCTGGTCAAGAATCATTTAAGTTTGATGTGCCACAACCACAAGGGAGCGTATTGTTTACTGTAAGCCATCTCAACCAAGACGATGTTTCGTCCGGTGTGCTTGGATACGAAATTTTATACTCATACAGTAATACTGAAAGAAGATTTAATGTAGAAATGATTCCTACGGGAACTGGAGAAGTTTATCCTACGGGGATGCAAGCACATTATCCAAATAATCAACTAGAAATTGAAATGGAGTACGAACAATACGATGTCAATGGTCAACTTCAAACTCCAAACGCAAGAGAACAATCTTTCCCAATCTTTAACACAACTTTGTATACAGGTCTAATCATATCAAATTCCAACCCTGATACAATAAAATATTACAAGACAGATGAACCTTGGCAAATTCAGGTTAAGGTTAGTGGAGGCATAACAGACCACAATCCTAGTCTTAGGCCAAATGTCAGAGTATTTAATGCTCCAAATAAAGGAAACTACGAAAAACCCAAAGAGCCGGTTGACTGTATAATCACATATCAATACCAAGATGACCCCGGTAATGCCTGCTGGCTAGTTCAAGCTAATGCCAGAAGAGACATCTTTGGTAATTACATGCCAAATAACACAGGTGAATTTCAGTTGTATGTGAATGTTGATGACACACTTACGGACTATGCCACACTTAATGATAGTGCAAATATTAATGATCAGTTTACTATCATATATACTAAGCCTTCTGGATTTATTAATCTTCCTCCTACCGTTTATTCAGTTCCGGGTGCTCCGTTCTTTACTAAGTGCGATGTTCTGTCTCAAGACAGTGGTAATACTCCAAACATCATTAGAACAAATCAGAGCGACCCCGGTTTTAATTTAACTGATGAATGCAATCCGGGCATGAAGTGGGATGGAGACTTCCCTTTATGGCAACGTGGATACAGAGGAACTACTACTTCTTCAGCATGGGATGCTAAAGTTGAGATTAGTACACAAGGCACAATTACTGCGTCTGTCAAGGGACTAGGTAAAGATAAAGTTATGGCTGTTGCCAAGGTTGAGTTCTTAGAGATAGAAAGCGACCAGTTAGTAGATGTTCCATTCAGGATTAAAGAAGTTACACCAGAAGAATCAGAGTCAGAACAGTTCGGACAAGAAGGAATTATTGTAGAACAAGGAAAGGCTTGGCAACTACAAGTTACAACAGAAGGTGGACTTGCTGATGCTAGATATCCTCCAACTATCGTTCTTACAGGAATGCCAACATTTTGTACAGGCTACAACCCTATGGATGGAGATTCTAATGATGACTTAGCTTGCATAGACGGTGAGCCATCATTTGGTAATGGAGAATGGACATTTAGATTTGAAGGTGAACCATCTTGCGACCTGCTTGGGATCAAACCATTTGGTATTCTAGCCATAGACACGCTTACTGGTATACCTCCTAGCTACTTGGCTACAGATACTCATCAAGGTCAATTTATCTACGAAACTGGAGAGTTCTTTGTGTTGCCTCCTGAAATTAGCTTTACGGGTGAAACTGACCTATATCCTTTCTGTGACATTTGCTATACAGGATATATAGACTTCGGACCTCAAGTTGAAGATGACCTAGACTGTAATAGCGTTACAGGAATCAAGACTATCAGAACTAGTGGTACTTTGCCTGAAGGTCTAAGGTACGGTATTTATTTTCCTGCTGATCCTCCTACATTTCTAGGTAGCGGTCAACTAACTGGTAGACCTAATGGTGAAAGACAAATTACCCTAGCAGCACCTTATAATAATCTATCTAGTGGATACATTGCCATTACTGGATGTCCAACAGAGTTTGCTGGTGGAGGACCATATCCTGATGAGTTCTTTGCCGAAGTTTGTAATGCAGTAGACGAATGTGCTGATTTAGTAGTTACTTTTGAAGATGCTTCTAAACCTTTCGATCCAAATTTAGACTTTGTATACTTCTTTAGCCAAACGGGTGCTGTACTTAGCCCTAAGAGTGGTGAAGATATTGTTGGTACAGGGCCAGTAGCTGGTAGTCGTGCTCCTAATGCACAGGAGTACAATGTAGAATGTCAGAGTATACTGCCTCATGCAGAATGCAAGGTTTTCCATGTGTTCTACAGTGGAAACAATGTTGACTCATACATAAGTGGTATATATCCAGAAGGAACTTCTAATAACGACAAGATAGATTTACAGACTAACCCAAATAATTTTGTATACTTTAAAGACGAAGACAACCCTCTTAACGATGGAAGATTCGCAGCAATACCTGCTCAGTCACCTTTTAATATTGATTTTGAGATAGTAGCTGTTGGACTAGCCAATGCTTCTACAGGAACAGGGCTACTCGTAGTAGAAGATATACTAGCAGGTTCTAACTCTTTAGATGTTGACAAACTGGATGACTACTTCCCAAGTCCTTTCAATACATCTACTACTAAATGCGTATTAGGTGGTGGAGAGGTTGGATTTGGAACCATACAGGGTCAAGGAAATAAATATGGTCTTAGAGGACATATGATGCCAAGACTGTCTGGTTTCCTAAGTGGTGACGATGCAGTGTTTAAACAAGCCGATGAGTATATGTCTGGAGTTACATTTGTAGAAGTTAATGCAGACACAGATATACCTTTGATAAGTGTATTAGAAGCGAGCGACTGTTGGCAAACCGGAGAAATGAGAATTAGTGGTGTCATTCCACCTTCAATTCAAGCCTTTATTACTGACCCTCCACCAGCAGCTAATACTAATTACTCTTCGTTGACTGATTCATTCTCATTCCTTACTCGACTTGCTTATGGAACTACTGCTAATCAGCAAAGTAAAACTGAAAATCAAAGAACAGCAGGCTTACAATATAGAGTTTACAACATGACTCAAGGAGCCAATCAAATTACACAGGGGTTTGTAACTTCTAATAGTCCATTCCAATTTCAGCCCACACAAATAAGCGGGGTGGTTTATAGTGTTCAATTATTCAAACTAGGAGATGAATATCCAACTAATAACATTGATCACCAGAATTATACTGAAAGCTACTACACATGGATACACAAAGGATTAAATGCGAATGCAGCACCTACCGCAGCAGCGTTCCCACCAATATTCCCAACAGGATTTGGAAGTGGAGTGTTCGCAACCTTCGGATCGTCTACAAACATTGATGGTTTAGCTTATGGTGGATACACAATACCAACATCGTCACAAGAAACTATTATGATAAGTAATAGCGTCAGTCCTGTTCCTTACTGGCAAGACGGCTCTAATACTAATTGGTCTAACGCAGACTATCTACCTCAAATTAGTGGCATGGTACTTAGTCAGTTTGATAATGTTGATGGAGTGTGGGTAACTGGAGGCAGCGTAGATATACAAGCTGACCCAGATGTATTCACAATTCCTGTTCCAGATGATTTCGTGGAAGCAGGGTATCCTGTTAATATCGTAGTACAAACAAATCCAAATTCTGCACCGCAGCTTGATTATACATTTGTTTTAGAACAAAGTAATCTACTAGGAAGTAGTCCAGTAACAGGTATAACATTTGACAGCCCAATACCTTGGAACTTTACTTCTAATTTCCAAAACGATGATGTTACTATAGACAAGAGCATTTTACTAGTTAGTGGAATTAGACAGGTGAATGGTTTTGATAGTCATCTAGTAGTAAGACACAGCGACACATCTTATAGTATTGGAGACCTTGTTGTAGTAGATTCTCCTAGCGGCACATCTGCTACTTATACTGCTTGTAATGCTATTGATCTAGAAATATCTGACGGCGACACCACTTCAATAGTTGTTTCACCTAAATCTCCAAACGCAACTAACGAGACATGGTTAGACAGTCTTATAAGTCCAGATGATCTTGTGACTCTCTACAAACAAGAAGTTGGAGAGATATATGTTGATCCTAATAGTGTCAGTCTACAATCACAAGGGATATATGAATACAGCATAGTAGGAACGCCCAACACCCTGTATAAAGACTATAACTTTAGAATAACAACATGCGAAAACCCAAATATGCCAGTAGCAGATACAAATATTGGTGGAGACCCTGATTTTGTTAAGCAGTCTTCTACAGACTATCCATTGTTTGTTTCCAAGCCAATATCTGTATTTAATACAACGGTCACAGGCACCAAAACTAGTTGGATTATAAGACTAGAAATAGAAGGTGGTTTGCGTCCAGTACAAAATAATAGCCCAAGAGTTCTATTAAAGTATGGTAACAATTTACTAGGTACTCTTTGTGGTTTTGATAGAACAATAGACAGACTTAGACAAACGCCTACAGTAACTTCGCAAGATCAAGAACAAAGTGACAACGTACTTCTAGATGAGTACGATGCACAAAATGACAGAATTATTATAGAACTCAGAGCAAACAGTGACTATGCATGGGGAGCACCAGCTAGTCCAACAGCAATTACCGTAAGAATATCTGATATTACAGGAGAGGTAAACCACCAAGTACAATTACCACAATAATATGGCAACAGTAATAGTAAATGAAAACCGACCATCAACTTTAGAAATTACAACTTGCGTTGCGAGTTGTCCCGGTATCGGTACGTCTGTAGATATTATACCTAGTACACAAGGTCAAGTTGGTGTTATCATAGCAGAAAAAGGAATCCCCGGCCCACCCGGGCCACCCGGATTGCAGGGACCACCCGGCACTGGAGAGAAGGGAGATAAAGGAGATGCGGGAGACGAAGGCCCACAAGGTCCAGTAGGAGCAGGACTGCAACGCATAGATATTACAGATAATATTGAGACAATATCTCTTACCGACCCTTTATTAGAATCTATTTCAATAGTAGGAACAACAGGTAGCTATGTAGATATTGACTCAGCAAACAACATTATTACCATATCGTCCGAACAAGTAAATGGCAATTACGCACCCATCAACCATACTCATCCTCACACAGACATTACAGATTGGACTGAAGCAGTACAAGATACTATGGGTGACACCCTAGAGGCTGGTTATGGTATAAAAATTGTATACAATGATGCAGACTACAACAATATTGTTATTAGTAGTACTGGTCTGACCGTAGGAACAAATGTACAGGCTTGGAATGTAAACCTACAAGAAATATCAGATTTAAGTGTGACTGACAACAAAATATTCTTTGGTGATGGAGTAGATAGTATTTCTCTAATAGATTTTAGTGACCTTGCTGTAGACTTGGTAGCAGAACCATCACAACAAGGAATGCGTGATGTTTTAGGCCTAGGTACTTCCGCAACAGAAGATGATACTAAATATGCTGTGATTGATGGAGGAAATGCTTTTACAGGAGGGGAACAAACATTTAATGACTTTGCTATTAGTAGATTTTCTGCTAATATTGTTAATGTAACGACAAATACTTTTACTGTTACTCAAGCACACAACGGTAAAGTATTAACTTTTAGTTCAAACACAGGGCCAATTATAGTTGACTTTGATGCTAATTTACTAGCCGGTTTTAATTGTTTGGCAGTACAGATGGACGTAGGACAGGTAAGATTTAATAGCGTAGTTAACAGATATAGTGAAACTAAGTTAGTAGGACAATACTCAATAGGAACTCTTGTTAAAGTGCTTTCTAATCCTTCAACTATCATTCTATCTGGAGATGTAACTTTATATGATGGAGGCCCATAATGGTATACATTTTGCCTCCTTTTTATGGCATACAAAGTAGAGACAGTGAAGCTAAAAGAGAACAAAATCTAAAACTTAAAGTGTATTACATTGGCGTAGATGTATTTTGCTATGGTGACACGGCACTACAAAGTGATTATGGAGACCCGATCAATCCTGTCTCATCTCAAAGTCTTGCATTTTATCAAAAGATAAACTCTTCTGACCACGACAGAGGAGATATATAATGAGCACACTATTTTTTGATGGCTTTGACAGAGCGTATAATGATCCAATCTTAGACCCAAAATATTGGTCGCAGGAACACATTGGATCAAACACAGAGGCTTCAAGCCCTATGTATTGTTTTGAAGGAAATGTGATTCAGTCCGGCAACAGAGGAAGTAAAGACTATCCCACTCGAAGAATTAACGGACACGGTTATTATCCTTCTACTTATCCATTTAGACTTATTACCTATCACATATCTCCTTTTGCAGCCGAACTGCCTTCTGGTCAACACTATAGCGTTTGGAATGCATATCCGGGCGTAGGCAATGCTCCGGGCTACGTAACACTAGTCAATGTAAACGCTAGGAATGAATTTGATCTTTCTCCTATAGACTATATAGCACTTACAGGTTTTGACAATGTAGCTGAAGATGCTACTTCAGCATATGTGGGATGCAGGTTTTTAGGAATAGAAACGAAAAGTCTTGATTTTGTTTCTAATCCAGACCGCTTCGGAGACAAACACCCATTGATGGCTTTCGTTAGCGGTAATCAAACAGGTGTGCTATTAAGTGTAGTCAGAGTTTCTGGTAATTGGTTCCGTAACCAGAAGATAGACGATGGGCTTTCTCCTATAACTATGGGTTTACAAGTAGAACAGAATGGTAGAGTTAGTGGAATATTTGATCTAAATGTATCTTCACTCGTTGACGATTTTCAAATACGTTCTATTGCAGATGTAGATGGTCCCAATACCATGAATGTAAACACTGGAAAAGTATTAACAATAACTAAAAATCCTCCACCTGTTCAAAGCCAAGAGAATCAGAACTGTACACTTTCTAGATGGGCTATGATCAATGTAGAAATACAGTATGACCCAACACCGCTCATTTCTGTACAAGTAGAAGGAGTAGACTGTGTGGCTATACCGTTAGATGATTCTAGCGTAGATATATCAGACAGGTCCGATCCCAATCTTAGTTTTGAGATAGAAATTGAGCCTGTACCTTTTAATAAAGTAGAAATTTTTAATAGATCGTATGACTCAGATATTAAACAACCTTATTACAATAATCCTACGAACATTATTCGCTATACTAGTAACTATTATATGGGAGGTCGTCAAATGGCAATCGATGACTTACATATAAATGACAACGCTTTACCAGAACCTACAGGCAGATTAGGCTTAGAGGCAAGAACGGTCAGGCTTTTTCCGGGCTTCCCCGAACATTATAACACAGGACTAGGTAACGATGCTTTTTTTCCAGACGGTCTTAGTGAATGGTCTGGTTTAGATGAGGTACATGAATATATTATAGATAATACTCTGATTTTTTGCTGTGTAGAACCTCTCTCTCTAACGGGTACGTATCAAAAACGTAATTGTGTAAAAGATAAAGACTGCTTCAAAGAAGGCTTACCTTGGGAGACAGGAACTTGCGGAGGTGGTGCTAAATACATTTACAGTTATAATTCTGGAGACATACAAACTTTTCCATACTTTGCTTATACAGATGAGGCTTTCTCTAATTTTATGTATCTCAATCTGCCTTCTTATACCACTCAAGGCTGTGATTGGACTCCTGAAGGCGGCTACGAAGGCGATATGTCGCCTTTGCCTCCTCGTCCTTTACAATTTAATGCAGATAATGAATCTGTTTGGAGAAACTATCTTGCAAGTGGAATAGGCGGCATTAAAGTATACAATGAATACAAGAACGAATTTTTACATTCTGCTTTTGAAAATGTGTTTTTTAGTCCAGATTCAGAGAATTGGCCTCCTGTTGACCTAAACAAAACAGATGCACATCTGATTTTTGATGACAGTTTGTTTAATACTACAAATATACTTAATTCAGGAATAGCGACTACAGGAACAGAAACATTTTTTCCAGACGATAGAATGTGCTTAATAACTGGTACTGACATGATGTTTCCTGCCGATCCAGATAAATGGTCTGTGGGCAGAGGAATAAATTTTAATGGTGGACATGTATTGCCTTACATGACTAACCTAAGTCGGTATCAGTATAATATGCAAAGGTTCGGAGTCTGTGAAGAGTGCCCCGAAACAAACGGCATAGATAGATGGAGTGGGTCAGGTGTAAATTCTGGGCAGGCTTGGACTATTAGTACATGGGTCTACTTTGAGAACGAAGACGATATCATTCATTTATATTCTAGATTTTTTGATGATGACATTAATATTTCTGGAGGTATAGATTATATTAGAGGTATGGACAGAAACCAATACTTATTTAATCTTGGTGACGATCCACCCGGAGACCCAATTTTTCCAGACGCATACTATCTCTCTTGCGAAAATCCACCTGACCCCAATGGTGTTTCACCTGATCCTGCTTATTGGGACTGCAATGATTATTATACTGCTACAGGAGGAATACCTTTACTGAATAGAGAGAATAATTATGGAGAATGGCAGTTTGCATTGTATGCTACTCGTTCAGGCATCAGACTGTCTACAATAGGTGCTGCTACTAATTTATATTATTATAGGTTTCAGCAAGACCCGCTACCCGGAACTGACATAAGTAACGAGTTCCCTCCTAATGACCCTACTAGTTTTCAAAACCTAGACAGTGTTCCTTATACACAGCAGTTTCAAGGAAGCATGGAGAATCCTATAGGATACAGAGAATGGTTCTTTAGTGGAGAAATACCAGTTAAACAATGGTGTCACATAGAAATCAACAAATCATCAGACAGGACAGTAAGAGTTTTTGCTTCTGGTTATCCTGCAAGTGGACACCAAGTAGTAGCAGGTTCTCATGTAACCAACTGGTACAGAGGTCTTATGCAAGATATGTGTGGAGAAACTTTAACAGGGCCAACTCCTGATCTTTACAGATTTAATGCTTCTGGATTTAACTTTAACTACTACAATGCTCCCGAAGATAGGGTTCAGCCTTTTCCTTGGATAGATGTAGGCCCAATATTTAATGCTATATATCCAATAGAAGGAAATACTGCAATGATCGGCTACCCTAACCCTATGATAGAAGTACCAGTTAGAGTTGGAGGTGGATATTCACAAATAGCAGATTATGTGTATGTAACTGGGGAAGCTATTCATCTTTCTCAGTACCCATTACCTTCTGTACAAGTTCCTTTGCCTAAAGACTTTTATATGAGTACAGCAAACCCACTTACAGGCATTAACAATTTAGAATGTTCCTATGACAACTATTACTTATTTCAAGACCCTGTATCTAATGATCAATGGAGTAGCGGTCTAATTGTATCAAATTCTGGTTTCAGATTCGGAGTAAAAAAACTATGAGTATTTCACAGACCATAAATGTAGCAAATTTAGGACAAGTAGTAACTAACGCAGGAGGAATCACATTTGCTGTAGCAACTCCTACTGGTACACTAGGTGCTATATCAACTCTTAATGTTGATGGCTTAAGCGTTAATACTGGCCTTAGATCAGTGCTTGTTAATGTTCCTTGTTCTGCTTATCAAGGTTCTTTAAATAGTGCAAGTTTTAGCTTTCGCACATTCAGGTCTTCTATTTATTTAAGTGCAGAGGGTAGGCCTCCTTTTGCTTTTGTAAATACTGAAGATCAACTTTTTAATTTGCAGTCACTTGCTCTCGAAAACGGCCTTAGAGTTGATGACTATGTTATATTCAATGCTGATGATCCCTTGTCTGATTATAAGATAGGAGATGCCGCACTTTTTATCGGGCCTATTGCCGAACCTCCTGCTGAGAATGCTTGGGTTAGATATCCCGGTGGTATAACTAGTGCTCCTATAAACCCATCTACCCCTGTTGCTTCAACCGGAGTTAAAGTAGATGGTAAACTGGTTACTAATGACACGGCCCTTCCTAATAACGCAGGGGCTTGGAACATTATGCCGAAAACTGAAAGTAGCTACAGCTACGACATATCAGCTAATGGCTTTATTAATATAGATGTTACAGATGTTGTTAAGGAGATAACAGATCAGCCTCTTTGGGAAAAGAATAATCAACTATCTATAATTTTTGAACCAGAAGGCAATGATGGGGACTACCTATTTGACATGGGTGTAAGTTCAAGTCAGTTTACATTTACGACAGACCACAACCCCGTCCCACCATTTAAACCACAAGATATTCAGATTCAATCAGAATATCGAGCATTGGCTGTCACTTGGGAGCCTCCACTTGATGATGGTGGTTCTCCAGTAATTGGATATGCTTTTGAATATAGGTCAGAATCAGAACAAGAATGGACTTCGACACTTGGGACTAGTGCAGATGAGCGTTACTACAATATAGAAGGTCTTACTCCGGGCATATACTACTATGTTAGAATAGCAGCAGCAAACGAGATAGGCTTAGGAGATTGGGCTACTCCCACCACTCCCGAAAAACCAAACAATAATGCCCCGGTTCCCATTAACTCCTTGGACTTTAATAGTGCTAACCCTATTCGGGTTAGAATTAGAAGAGACTACTCAGCAGCATGGGACGCAGCAGACCCAGTGTTAGCCATTGGAGAGCCGGGGTATGTTTTAGATACTAACTTTATGAAAGTAGGAGACGGTCTTAGTAGCTGGACAGGATTAGGCTATGTCCAAGTCCCAGATAGTACTATTAATTTCCCTCCTCCACCAGATGTGTTTCTAAAAGTAAACGACAATGAGTTCGCTGCTTCTCCTGTAGTAGAGGTTAATCTTTCAAAAAGTCAACCTTTAACTATCAAAGCTGAAAATGGCATTAAGGCAGAATATAGCAACACCTATAAAACTGTTACTATGTCTTTAGAAACTACTTTTAATCCTATACAAAGCGGTACGATTTCGAATCCTGAAGCATTAGGTTCTCAAGGGTCAGTCAGGTACGACAATGAAAGAATATTTATTTGCGTAGAAGAAAACTTGTGGAAGAGAGTATTACAAGATCAGCCTTGGTTTAATGTCGTTCCAATATCTGTTAGCGATGGTGCTGGGCAATACCCAAGTAATACAGTCATATCAGCAGACGGTGCAATAGTACAAGTTCAGTCTAATGGTGATCCCTATCCAGCAAAAGCAGGTACACCTCTTGTTAATGACGGGTTGACTCCTAGAGGTGGATTTCTTGGAGGCTATATACCAGCAAGTCAAAATTATGACTTCGCTATTCTGTACAATGGTGGTGAATCTAATAGCAATCCTCAATTAGTTTCAGAAAACCCTATCGCAGTCACAGTCAACGGAGTGGTTATCAAGTCTTCTAAATATTCTGGAGACATAGACATTTTTTCTCCTCCAAATAACTTTGAATATGACATGCCGTTTTGGACAAATTATTTTGGTATAGACGGTTGTAACGGTTTAGTATTAGATGATCTAGTTTATGTCTATTATGGAGGACGCTTCGTTAATCAGTGTTGGAACACCAATAAGTTTTATGAGTCTAATGAGTATTTTAATGACACAAACTTTGCTGGAGACTATATTAGACATAATGATGGTCACTCAAAAATCGTAGGAATAGCATTTGATGGCTATCCTATATATGGACCGTTCGGCTATTCTGACCCACTTAATACCAATTCTAATGTAAGACGCATAGCTTCTTCTTACAGGAAACTTGCTACAGATGCTCATAGACCTAACGGATTTAAGTATAATAATTCTTATGTTATAGAAGATGTTACATATACTTTAATAGCCGGTGCGTTTGTGCAAGACTATCAGTTCGATACCACGTTTGGCGATTTGGATGAATATAATGGCCGATATTGCAAGACTCCAGAATACCCGAATGGCACTTATGCATACTTTTTGACGTTCTCTGACGACGAATTGCTTTATCCTGCATATCCTTATATAATTGGTACTAGCACTAGGGAGCAGCGTAGTGTATTATAGGGTAGTAACTTTTACCGAAAGGGCTAATAAATATGTTTGATCATTTAATAACTCCTGCTTTTAAGAACCTTTACAAAGAAGCTATTGATACGCTTATAGTCAACAGCACCAATTCTTTAACTGTACCTTGCAAGTTTATATATGACAGTGTAGAACGCAAACTGTGTCCTAATTGTGTATTTGATCCTATACAGCAAAGATCACTCAATAAGTACAACGGTAGCGGGCCAGCACCTTTTCCTGATCAGAGCATATGCCCTGTCTGTGGTGGATATGGCTTTAGCAACATAAGGAATGAAGAGGTAGCACACATGGGTATTATATTTGACAGTAAGTACTGGATGAACTGGGGTTCTAACTCAGTTAATATTACAGAAGGCATGGTGCAAAGTTTGTCAACTATAAAACTTTTTAATCAAATTAAAAACTGTAGAGAAATGATTATGGATACTAATCTTTCTCATCTTGGTAACTATAATTATACCAGAGCGGGAGAACCTGAACCAGCAGGTCTAGGGGATCATATCTACTTAATTACTATGTGGAAAAGATTATGAAATTTGAAGTTACAATACAAGAAACAACTAACCAAATATCTAAAGAGATACTTAATGCTATTTTAAAAGAAATGTCAAAGTCTTGGTTTAAAGGCACACAGGCTATTACTAAAGGTCTACCTACAGTAGTAATAGACGGTATAAAGTCTCAACCAGAATACAGTGCTTTGCTTTCCGGTCAGTTGAAATTTGAATTTGGTCTTACTAATGCAATTACAAAAGTTGAAGAGATTATTAATATTTGGGCAAATAACATTGCACTGACAAACTCTCCTCCTAAAATACGAGGTTCGCAAATAACAGCGTCTTATTCGATCAGTATGATAAAGTCAGATTACAGCGATGTACTTTCAGCCCCTGCTGCTAAACAATTAATTGATGGAGGTAATTTACCTTGGCTAAATTGGTTATTGACCGCAGGTGGCAGTATTTTAGTTCCGTCTTATGATGTAGAATTTGGGCCAAGTTCACGGTCTCGTACAGGTGGTGCTATTATGGTAAAAGGTGGTAGTTACCGAGTTGACCCAAAATATGCTGGAACACTAGGGAATAATTGGATTACAAGAGCCGTTGGAAGTGTAAATAACAATATAGAAGAACTTATCACAACATCATTGAGGTCAGCATTATGAATGAAGATTGTTCATGTAGTAACGACATAGGCTTTAGTAAAGTAGATGAAATAGGCCCAAGTCAGCTAATTAACCAATTAGAAGAAAATATGAAGGCATTTCTAGACTACGGATTCCTCGATATAGGAGGTTTTGTTAATGTCCACTATTCTACTAGCGGGCTTTATGGAGGAAGTTTCGACAGATTGATGCCAAATGCTGAACCACCTTTTACTGATGGTAGAATGTACAGAACCCCTAAAAAAGATATAGTTTATGAGTCTGGTATGTCGTATAACGGAATTTCGCCCATTCCTGTTACTGGAGTTATCATCGATAATCAGTTCATTCCCGGTCCTACAGGCAATTCTCAGCATGGGTTTACAATTAACTATCCAGAAGGCTATGTTTTATTTAACCAGCCTTTAGATAGCAACGTAGAGGTTTACATGGCTTATTCCTACCGTTGGATACAGGTTTATAAAAGCAGTGCTAGTCCATATTGGAAAGAATTACAAGAACTTAGCTATAAACCCGGAGGTATTCATGGCGGTCCCGGTGCTGTTCCTGATTCTCACCCTAGTGATGGAGACCATTGTCCTCCTATGCCAGTGTACAACGGCAACTGTGAATATGTCAACCCTAACCTGATAGATGCTAACGGAGCAGCACAATACACAGGCTATAGCAACTCACTTAATCATAACCTACAGATGCCCTGTATTGTGGTAGAGCCAGTAGCTAGAAGTGATGCAAAACCATATCAGTTAGGATGTGTTGATCATTGGATCGACCAAGATATTCTTTTGCATGTGTTTGCAGAAAATGGCATAGATAAAAATAGAATCTGTGACATAATTAGATTACAGAGAAATAAGACTATCTGCCTGTATGATCAGAACAAAGTGGCTAATAGCGGTGCAAGCCCTCTCAACTGGGATGGAAGCATTAATCAAAACGGCCTAAATTATCCATCGCTAGTTACGGATAACGATTATATTTTTACAAAATGCTATTTTAAAGACATTAAATTAATGGATATGGAAAGTTCAAATAAAAATTTGTATTGGTGTACAATAAGGGTAACAACAGAGGTTATTTTGTAGTCAAGGCACTACATTCTTTTTTCCAACCAAAATCGAAATACTGGAGACAAATACTCATGGCTAATAATAGAATTTTTTATGCTTGCCACAATGTTCAAATTTGCGGTCCTTCTGGAACCACAACAGCAGAGAACGAAACGTGGTATACAATACAAGGTGCTCAGAGCGTAGGCATGAACACCTCCTTTAATCTAGAAGCAGTTTATCAACTAGGTCAGTTGAGTCTTTATGATAACTATGAAGAAACTCCAGAAGTTGAAATCACAGTTAATAAAGTACTTGACGGTCAACCAACGATGTATCAAAAATCAATGGGTCAGGGTAATCTTGCTGAACTTGCCAACAATCGTTGTGGCATTAAACTGAACATTTATCCTGATACAGACGTTCGTACTACAGGAGTACCTGTAGCCTCTGTTTTGTGTCAACCTTCTTATCTTAGTACCGTAACTTACACATTCCCAACTGAAGGTAACTTCACAGAAGAATGTACTTTTGTAAGTAATGATAAAGTATGGTTGAGGAAAGAAACTGACTATGATTGGTCTTCTGATGTTGACAGTGCTCCACAGTATCAGTCACCATCCGGTATTGGTATCATGCGTAGACAGGCATTCTCAAAAGATACTAGCATCTTTCCAACAGGAAACGATCCACTCATTCCAACACGGTTTGCTGAAAGCGGTGGAATCCCAGAAAGTATGCGTTTCAACAACATCACTGTAAGTATGAACCTTGGTCGTGAAGAAATTCGTGAACTTGGTCGCCGTACTCCTTTCTATCGTTACATTAGCTTCCCTGTTGAAGTAACATGCGAAATCGAATGTACTGCTAATACTGGTGATATGGTTGGTACTGCTGAAGGTGCAGATGGATGTAACACTCCTAAGTTGCTTTCAGAAAAAGAAATCGTTCTTGACTTCTGCGATGGTATGAAAATTGATCTCGGTCTTAAGAACAAACTACAAAGTGTTAACTACACTGGCGGTGATACTGGTGGTGGCAACGTGCTTATCACTTACAGCTACAGTAATTTTAATGACTTTACCTACGAAGGTCCAGACCGTGGTAAGTCTGACATTAATGCTGATGCTAGCAACTTCCAGAGCTCTGGTCCGGGTAACACAGACACCTTGACAGACGGTGAAGCAGTTGATGATGCTGCAACACCAGCGTAAGTTGATAGAAAGTAAGATTTAGCCAAGGATAAATAGCTCGGAGGAAAAATGGACGAAGTATTTCAACACCTTGGGCGACTGTACTACGATGTGGTGCAGTCGCAAAAGGTTATCGAAAATTTAAAGCAACAACTAGAAGAAGCCAATAAAGAAGTACAGGCTTTAAAACAGGCAGGACAAACCCAAGACATACTATCAGACAATTAAGGATAACAGTGGATGAAGAAAGAAGAAAAACATCTCTAGTACACAGACTCTTATCAGGCACTCTTATATTCCGCGAGGAAGATAGGATTTTGGAGTTAATATCTCCAAGCCTCGATGTCAAGCTATTATCAGATGTGGTTTATGAAGAACACTACCAAGACAATATTTATGATTTTATTCTAAAAGAAGATGTGAGACCTCTGTTGTTAAAGGCCGAACTTATTGGACATTTTTATGACAAAGATTTGGAAAGAATAATTAAGAAAATCGAAAAAATAAAAATACAACTTTTTTTAAATTATTGGGACAGAACTAAAACTAAAAGAAACAGAGCGGCATTGAAACATGCTAAAAAGTCACAGATTGATCTGATGACAAAAGGAATGTCCTTCGATCATTTAACCTTAGAACATTTTTGCAATATGGAAGCAGTTAAATATCAAATATCTAGAACTTTAAGAGACCACGAAACAAAACAACCTGTACTTACTCCAGACTCTAACAAAATAGATTACGAGAAGTATTTACATATAATAAATCAGCACACACTAGAACTAAACACTATTAGAAAAGTCGCTAGAAGCGAATATTGGAAAGGATACTTTCTATCAAATGAACACAACGTATTTGGCAAGAGTGTAGGAGACCTTAATCCTGAACAACTTTCTCTGTTAACTACTACAAGAATGTATACTAGGATCGCAGAACATACAGATGCACCGAATGAGACTATATTAAATGATGATGATGCTTTAGATGGTTGGGTCTTACATCAAACTGAAAAAGCCTTAGAAGAAAAGAAAAAGGGAGATAAAAAAGATAGTAAGATAGGTAACGCTCAAGAAGTTTTTTATATGGCAGAAAACCAAGAACAAAGAGAAGATATTTTAGCACTTAATACACAGGCATCAGAACAGATACAGAAGAACAGAATGAACCAAGTAATGAATACGACAGAAGCAATAGACTCAGCAGATTTTCAGGACGTAAGACAAGAACTGAATGAAGCAGTCGCAAATAAACAGAAGAGGGTATGATTATGTCTAATGAAGATGTGGAACAACTGATTAGAAAAAGAATACAAACAACTATGATTGGAGCATTAGCAAGATTTGAAGAAAACTTTGGACATTTATGGGGGCATTACAAAGACCCTAGCGAACCATTGACTTCAGAAGAAGAAAAGTTTGCAGACACTTGGGACTATACCAGAAATCAAATTCTTAACCAAGGAAATAGTCAGATAAGAAACTTATCTAAGGACTTGCAAAATGCCATAAGCGGCAACAGCAATCAAACTCGTTATCAATATAATTTCGGAAAACCTAGAGAGAAAAGAGGATAATATGAATACTTATGATTTTAAAGCAACTGTAGATGGAAAAGAATGTGAGTTTACCGTTATGAGTCCATCTAACTTCCATTATACTGAAGCACAGAAAGTGTATAATCATGCTTTTAGTGATGCGGTTAAGTCTAATGCCATCGTTAGAGCAAAAATGGAAGATGTTCTTCGGGATCAGGGACTATGGGATGACAAGAAAGAATCTGAGTATACTCAGATTGTACAAGAAATAGCTAATGGTGAAAGACTTTTGAAAAAGGGTGGAATTAAGCTATCTGAGGCTAAAAATTTGGCTATGGAGATGGCAGATAAACGGTCAAAGCTACGTGAATTGATCTCTGTTAGGACAAGTTTAGACAACCAGAGTGCTGAAGGTCAAGCCGATAACTCTAAATTTAATTATCTAGTATCAGCTTGTGTGGTGTATAAAAGTAATAATCAGCCCTATTTCAAGTCTCTTGAAGAATATCTAAGTAGTAATGCTTCAGAAGTCTCTAATACAGGTGCTAAACTTTTGGCTAATATGTTATATGGACTTGAAGACGACTTTGAGAAGAAACTACCAGAAAACAGGTTTCTTAAAAAGTATAATTTTGTAAACGATGATTTACAGTTGGTAAACAAAGAAGGTCATATTGTTGATAGAGAAGGCAGACTTATTGATAAGTTTGGCAGATATGTTAATGAGAAGGGCGACTATGTTGATAGACAAGGGAATTTGATTGATGATGACGGGGATTATATTGTCGATGAGCATCCTTTCTTAGATGATGATGGCGAACCCATTCTAGAAGAAAAGACACAAGAAACCCCAACAGAAGAACAGCAGGATGAAGAGAAAACCAAACCTGTCGCAAAAAAACCTCGTCAGAAAAAAGCTACTGCTGAAGCAGAGTAGTGTTAATGTACACATGATGTCATTAGGATTATAGGAGAACCAATATGGCATCATTTGATATAACCGCACAAATAAACCTAAGAGGCCCAAGCAATGTTAAGCAAATTGCTGCGGATATTCGTAGGCAATTATCAAATATTAAGTCTACGGTTAATCTTAAACTTGATCCTAAGACTGTTCAAAATGTTGCGATTGTTAATAAAAACTTTAGGGCCTTGAATGCTACTTTAGCAGCAAGCAAAGGAAATATTAATGCTGTAAGCACAGCGTTCAATAATCTAAACAAATCAATGGCGAGTTTGTCAACAAGTAGTAAGAATGCTGCTAATAGTGTTAAGTCTGTTGCAACAGCTGCTAAAACTGCCACGGCTGCTACCCAATCCCTACAAAAGGGTGCTCAAAGTGCAGGTACTGCTGCCAGTAACTTAGGAGCAGAAGTTGCTTCCGGTGCAAGAAAGTTTCTAGTATTCAGTGGAGTCTCTACACTTATTAATGCTGTAACTTCAAGCATTGCTCAGGGAGTCGGTGCTTTTGTTGAATATGAACGAGAACTTGCCAAGGTTCAGCAAGTTACAAACGCTACATCAGGAGGTTTATCCAAACTTTCTAAAGATATACAAGAAGCTGCTGTGAGCACAGGAGCAGCAGCCACTGAACTAGCTAAAGTCTCTGTGGTCTTATCACAGGCAGGCTTATCTGCTAGAGAAACAAGTGAAGCCTTGCAGACTCTAGCAAAGACTACTTTGGCTCCTACGTTTGGAGACATTACTGATACTACAGAAGGTGCAATCGCTATTTTGCGTCAGTTTAAATTAGAGACCTCTGAATTAGAAACAGCACTAGGAAGTATCAATGCTGTTGCAGGTGCATTTGCTGTTAGTGCTTCAGACATCATCACAGCTGTAAAACAGGCAGGTGCTGTTTTTGCAAGTTCTAGTCAAGGAGTTAGCGAGGGTACAGACGCACTCAATGAGTTTATTGCTGTCTTTACTAGTGTTAGACAGACCACGAGAGAAAGTGCAGAGACTATCGGTACTGGTCTTAAAACCATTGTTACCAGACTACAGAGACTAGATACTATTCAATCTCTTAAACAATTTGGGATTCAGTTAACAGACCTAGAAGGTAAGTTTGTTGGTCCTTTTGAAGCCATTAAAAGACTGAGTGAAGGACTACAGGCTTTTGATCCAAGAGATGTTAGATTTGGTGCTATCATTGAAGAACTTGGTGGTTTTCGTCAGGTAGGTAAGGTTATCCCTCTTATTCAGCAATTTGCTGTTGCTCAGGAAGCATTAAACGTAGCCAGAGAAGGTGGAACCTCCATTACTGATCAACAGATTATAGCAGAACGTACATTGTCTGTTCAATTACAAAAAACTGCTGCTAACTTTCAAGCATTTATAACAGGAGTTGCAGAAAGCGATGCTTTTCAAGGTATTACTAAAGGACTGCTTGGTTTTGTTAATGCTTTAATAAGTTTAGCAGACATACTTAAAGATGTTATACCAGTACTTGCTGCTCTTGCAGCTAATGCCGCTATACCTGCAATAGCACAGTTTGCAGGTGGCTTTGGAGCAAAACTATTAGGTAAAAACAAAGGAGGAGCAGTTCCTCATCATTTTGCTAGAGGAGGCTATGTTCCGGGTTCTGGAGATCGAGATACTGTACCAGCAATGTTGACTCCGGGCGAGTTTGTTATACGCAAGAAAGCAGTACAAGCTATTGGAACCGATAAACTCTCAGCAATGAATGGAGGCCAAGGTGCAGCTATTGCTACACAGGCTAAAAATAAGGGTGGCATGATTCAACACTTTGCTGAAGGAGGAACAGTAAGCGTTGACTATGCTAAGAAAAAACCTAGTGCATCAAAAGAAAGAGAACTTATAGGAAACAACCTTGTTCAATCTGTTAACTCTCTAGCTAGTTACTATGACCCAGAATCAAAACAATTATCCAGTAGGAAAAGTCCTAAAAATCTGCCTAATTATGCTGGTATAGTAGGAGGAATATTTGAGTCAGCAGTTGAACTTGTAGCAGGACAATCAGACAAACAAAAAAACGAAGCTGTTTGGGATTACCCATCAGGGATCGGAAGTACTGATTTGTTTAATAATGTTCCGGGCCTAGGTGTTCCTACAGACGCTAAAAAAAGTGCTACGACCGCAACAGTTAGAAAGAAGCTAAAAGCACACTACAGAAACGCACAAGGTACTGATCTCAATCGTAAAAAATTTGGTATTGTTGCATTCGGCAAAGGCGAAGACTACGAGTATCAATTTGATCCTGAAGCAATCAAACAAGAAGTGGCTCCACAAAGAGCCGCAAAAGCACAAAAAGCAAATCGTGGTGGTTTGATTCAACATTTCCAAGATGGAGACCTTGTTGTTGCTGGATCAGGTAGAGTCACACAAAAAGATATTAAGGAAGCAACTTCTGGACAATTAAATAGTGCTCTACAAAACCCTAAAGTCAATGCAAAAAGTCGTGCCGCTATTCAAAACGAACTCCAACAAAGAGAAACAGCAAACAATGCGACTAACGTAGCTGTTGTTGGTATCTTACCGTTGGGGTATTCAAAAGATTATCCTCCACAGCCTCTTGGTGGAGAGAACGTAAAAATATCTTCTAGGGGACTACCTAAAGCTAAAGAAGAGGCTTTTCTTAATATAGCAGAAGGTCTTAGAGGAGTTGTACAGACTGCTGCTGTAGAGATTGGAGGTTCAGCAAAGCCACTTACTCCTGAACAAGAAAAATCAACTGGATTAGAAAATGTGCAAGGAACTATTTTTGAAGCAGTTCTTTCAGCATTAGGAGCAACTGGAGGATCAATACAAAATCAATCTATGGATTACGCTAATGGACTTGGACCTGCTGCTTCCTTATATCCGGGCATTGGTCCAGATTGGCCTACGGAAGTCAAACGTGATGTTACTGGTCCCGGTTTCACTAGAAGTAAAAAGAATATTGCTAATTTCTATAGTGCACAAAAGTTTGCTGAAGGAGGAAAAGTTAAATCTAAAGGTGGGCTCGGAATTAAAACTACCGGAGGTAATACGATTACTTCTGTGTTTGAGGATGGACAAAGTAGTTCTGGTGAAGTTGTAGCAAAAAGTATAGGCCAGAATTTATTTGCAGTTCTGTCATCTCAAGTGTCTGGTGGTGGAGGCAGGGCCTTATATGATTCTGCTATGAAACAAGCAACGAGTCAGGGAGGTAGTTTAACTTCAGACAGAAGCAGAGTTAGTAGTTCTGCTTTAAGTAGAATTTGGACTACTTATTTTAATAAAGGAACAAGTAAAGACGGGAAGAAAGTTTCCAAGAAGCCTGTACCAGACAACATGCTTTATACTGGTGCATTTTTTGATGAGTCTGATTATCCAAGCCCTAATCCTGCATCTTGGCAAGGTCAAGCTGTACCTTTGCAATACGCTTATAAACAATTTGCTGATGGTGGAGCAGCATCAGGAGGGGATACAGTTCCCGCCATGCTAACTCCCGGTGAATTTGTTATTAATAAAAAAGCAGCTAAATCTATAGGTTTGTCTAAGCTAAGAGAAATGAACTATGCAGATAAAATAAGAGGTTACGCTAAAGGAGGTCCAGTAGGAGGAGTCCAATATTTTGATAATGGAGATACAGTTGATCCTCTTTCTCAATCTGGAGGTGTCAACCCCTGCTGTCCAGACGAACTTAAAGCAGCTAATACTAATGCTAAAACAGCTAAAAAAATGGAAGATGCTGCCGATTCAATGAACGAAGCAGGAGAGAAACAAGAAGAAGCAGCAGATGAAATGTCAACAGGCCAAGCAATATTCTTGGCATTTATTGGCCCAGCGATTGAACAAGGCATCAAGAAAGCGTTCCCTAATAGTCGTGTCGCCGCAGCAACTGGAGAAGGTATTCAACAAGGTGCAGCTACTTATCAAACAAGTAGTGCTTTGCTTGGAACGATAGGTAAGGTATTGGGTAAATTTCCGGGAGTCGTCGGAAAAGCAGGAAAATTAATTACCGCAAGTGCTAAAGGTATTGCTGTCGTGTTGGGAGCATTATCTTTTGGTATAGGAGCCAGATCAGGATACATCCAAAAAAGCATTGAACTTTTATCACAAGAGATTGAAACTGGAGCAAAAGACACAGCAAAAGCAATAAAGAATTTTAATGATTTACTATTAGACCCAAATATTAGCACAGAAACACTTGGTAAAAGCCTTGGTGAGTTATCTAACAAAATTAATGATTTAAATACAGTCAGAGGTGAAAAAGCCGCAGTAGAGATTCAGCAGTTACAACCTTATCTTCCATATTTCGAAAGTAATGACGACAAACAATTTAGACAAGCTAGCGAAAGAAATATTGAACGAGAAGCGTTTGAAACTGGTGCTCAAGATGCTCTTACAAGCCTTGAGGCTGCATTACAAAACGGTAAAAAACTTGGCGACATTTTTGATAATATGTCAAAGAAAGAAGCACAAGGTCTCAAAAAAGCGATTGCTTTTCAAGACAAGGCTATTAGAGAGCAGATAAAGGCATTAGAGAAACAAAGAGATGCAACAGAAGAAGGAACCCCAGAAAGAGAGGCACTTAATGAACAAATCGCTGTGGCTATTGATACCGGATATGTAGAGAATGCACAAAGATTAAAAATTATAGCACAATTAAAAGAAGCAGAAAGAGCAGTAGAAGAAAATAGAAGAAGGTTGGTAAATTCTTCTACTAGTTTGGAAAAATATGTAGAGGCCTTTGGTACTGCAATAGCAATAGCAGGAAATAACTTTCAAGTGGCATCTTTAGAAGCTAAATCTTTTGCTGATGGTTTTGCAGGTGTAGATTTACAGAATTTATTTGCAGCACAAATTACTACTCTAGAAAATCCCAGAGCATTTAATGACGCAGAAAATGCGATCTCTCTTGATCCGTTAAAAGGAGTACTTGGAGATAATGCAAAAGTCTTTGCCGCATTGGTTCAACTTCCTAATCGTTTAGAAGACGCTATTAATAGTGCTGCTGCCGGTGCAGCTGGCCAAGATTCCGAAAATGTTGGCAGAGCAATATCTGCTGCTATTAGCGGCAACCTAGGAGAGTTTGAAGGAACTGCACTAGGAGATGCATTAGTCGGTTCGCTAACAGAACAGATTGAAAAAGCATCCAAAGGTGGTAAAGGAACAGCAGACACAACGGCTATTATTGATTCTTCCACAGATATTGTAAGAAAAACATCTGAAAACTTTACTAAAGCTGCTGTAGAAGCACTCAAACTTATCCGAGAAGCAGGTGTCCAAGTAGCAAGTTTTGCACAAGTAGCAGAAACATCTTTTAAGAAATTTAATAGAGGGTTACTGTTAGCTGCTCAAGGAACAACACGTTTAAACCAAGACATTGACAGATTAGTAAGTGGAAGAAACGACCCTAGAAGTATTAGCGACATAAATGCAAGAACTACAGGGGCTGCTAGAAGTGAAGTGTCTGGAGTTGCACAATTCATACAACAGAATGCTGATGCTCAAAAACAACTCATAGACTTACAAAGTAGGTCGTTGCAAGCACAAATGGAAGGAGCCCAATCATTTAATCAGAATGTCACAGAGATAGGGAGGGTCAAAGCAGAGATTATCGGATTAAGACAACAAACTGAAAATCTTAGAACGGCCCTAACTGATAAACTCGGAGAATTAAAGAATGAACTTAGCAATAGACTTAGTGAACTTAAAGAACAATCAGCAGCATCTAGAAGTTTAATAGACAGCGTATTTTCAGATGAGCAAGGTGCGAATGAGAGTTTTGATGCGGCAATGAGATTGGCAAATGGAGACGCATCAGGAATCAGCAGTGGGCCAGAAGCACTAAAGGTGTTGAAAGAGATTTCAAGACTACAGCAAGCAGGTCTGATTCCTGATGATCCTAAAGTTATAGAAAACGCATACAAAAGGGCTGCTAAAGCAGCAGGTATTCAGTTCTCTCCAGAAGGACTAAAGGTATTTAAACAAGCCTTCGCTAATCCAGAGGATGACAGTGAAGTTAAAGCATATGTTAAAGAACTACGGGCAACAAATGCTGAAATCAATCAATTAACTAATGTATTGAATTTGCAAGAACTTCAAAATTCTAATGATGCATTAATTGCAAGTCAAACAGCTTTAACAAAAGTTATGTCTGATCTTCCAGAGACTATAAATACTATAGCAGAAAAAATACAAGCATCTGGTTTAAAAGCCCCTATAGAAGTTTTAGAAGCTGGCAATATCAAAGTAAGTAAAGCTGACAGAGTGGACATCAGAGATACTTTAGGTGCTTCCCAAGCCCTTCCTACTACAAAGGCTGTAGGAGGAATAATATATCGTTCAACAGGAGGAGAGGGGCCTGCCTCTTCAGTGTCCACTGGTCCCGGTTCTAATATTAATTGGGCTCCCAGAGGCTCAGACACTGTACCAGCAATGCTTACTCCCGGCGAATATGTTGTAAACGCACAGGCTACCAAAGCCAATAGGGGTTTATTAGAAAATATAAATAGTGGTAAAGGCAAAAAAGTTCAGCCGATATATAGGGCATCTGGTGGCCCAACCGACACAAGTGAGAGGGGCTGGATAGACTACTTTGACGAGCAAACGCAATCGGGTAGAGGATTCCTTGAATCAATTTATTCCTTCGGAGGCGTAACAAAAGTATGGCCCGATATAGCTACAAAACTCGGTGGTTTAGGAGACACTTTGGGCAGTTGGTACGGAAGTGCAAAGGATACGGTCAATTCAGGGTTGGCTTCTCAGTTTACTAAATTTGGAAACTATAAAGGTCAGATATTACCAAAATATATTATAGAGGCTATCAAGACTGGTACTATTACCGAAACTAAGGGATTAGCATCAGTTCCTAAGAAAGCATGGTCAAATTTAATACCTCGCATTATTAATAATGTTGGCAACACAAAACTTGCACAAGACCTAACCAAATGGGGCGGTTCCAAGTGGGCAAAAGCTAGTCCAACGCTAAACACCGCAGTGCAAGCAGAGAAGTATGCAGACGACATAGCACCTAGTGTGTTTAAAAAAACCTTCCCAAAAATAATGAAAAGTCAGTTTGCAAAGGGGACGTTTAAGAACTTACCTATAGCAGAGTGGGCAGTAAGCGGTTTATTAGCTAGCAGAAACCGTTGGAGTGAATTGGAGAGAAAAGGTGGAAGTACGAATCAAATGGTCATGTCTAGCCTTGCTGAATTTTTAGCAGGAGGCACTGCTGGTGCACCTACGGATTCGTCGGGCTATTCTGGTATTGCTAGTGCTGGAATTGATAATGCAAGTAGACTATTTAGTAATATTTATGCTGGTTTTCAAAGAGGAGGACCGCAGGGTGCGGTTGCAGCAGGTTTGGTAACTGTTGGGGCAATGGGTATAAGATTGGCTGAAGAAACTAGAGGTTGGAGACTCGATGCCATTCAAGAAATGGGTTCATTCCAAGACTTGAGAGCTAATGAAAAAGCAGGAGCAAAAAGTGCAAAGCAACAGGAAAGAGACAGAATAAAAGACTTTAAAGAAGCTGGCGTTAAGGACTTGGAGTACTTAGATTCTCAAATAGATATTCTGGGGTTGACACAATTCAAAAGAGCACAAAGATACGGCGGGTTTCAGGCAGATAAAGATTTTTACGGTTCAGATAATAATCCATATCTTGATATGGATATTGACACAGAAGCCGTTAAATCTAGAGAATATAATGAATGGGTTCAACAATATTGGAACGGCAAAGTTAACTCCTCTGCATTCATGAGCAACAAAGGTGAGATGAGATTGATAGAATTTGATCCAGCACTCATACCAGAGATACAAAAAGCTAGTTTCAGAAGTGGGAACGTATTCGAGAATAGGTATTCAGACGATACGATACAGAAGGCTTATAACAAAGTTGCTTCTCAAGAAAACAAAAAAAAGACAGTAGAATTAAAGAGTCTCGGCGGCAAGGCTGTGGGAGTATATCCCAATGCAGAAGCATACGATGGTTCCTACCCTAAATCATTGGATTCATTAACTCAGAGTATTGATGACAGAAGTGAAAGTATTTATCAAAACACTCAAGGAGTGAAACAACCTGATGGCACTAGGGACGAAACTCAAACTGGTTTTAACAACATTTACAGTAAAGACACTGTGTTAAGAGACATAGATGATGAACTTGCTACAAAGATGTTAGCTTCTAATACATTTTTTAATAGAATACCAAGAGACTTAACTACAAATGACAAGCAGGCATTCGAAGATAGCAAAAGGTATACACAAGATGTTACTGAGATAGCTAAAAGATATACCGCTAGAGAAGAAGAGTTGAAGCAGATAGCAAGAGAGGAAAGAGACGCACAAGCAAAAGCAGAAGCAGATAGAGCCAAGGAGAAGGTAGATGCAAATGCTGCTACTCAAACTAAAATTAGTAATATATCGGCATTTGCAACTAGTGGCAAAGAAGGTCTGAAAGATTTAGGATATAAAGAATTTTATCCTTACATAGATAAGAGTAGTGAGATTAATAAACTTCAGGCAGATAGTATTAAGATGCGTGGGAAACTTAACGCACAGGCAGCAGGTCCAACACTTAATCTTGGTCAATATGTAGATTTCGAATATGGTAAATTAGGGAAAGATGCAAACACTCTTTTAAAGAGTCAAGAAGCTATACAGATACCAACAGATGTTGCGGCAGCTGTTGCAGAGTACAGAAAGAACTACGTACAAAGCAGTCCTTTATATGAAAAGGGAATCAAAAGATTTGCTGACTCTATAACTGAATGGGAGTTTAATCAAGAAGAGCCAAATATAGCTGCTGCAATCAGAAGAAGCATTTTTACTGGACAGCAAATCAATCCCGGTGTTATAGCGTCATTGACAGCAAATAATGAAGCATCTGATCCCGACTTAGCTGTACAAATGGGATACGATGGCGACATAGACACCGCTGTCCAGCAGTTTACTAAAGATAGAGAACAAGCAAATGTAGGCAAAGTCAGACCTGTAGGCGGGACAGTTTACGAACAAGACAAAGTAGGAGCAGAGGCATACTTAGCTAAATTAAAAGATGCAAAAAACGCTGTGAAAAATAGGAACTACGAGGCCCAACTCGCCAAGCTAGACCCTGACCAAAGAATGGAGTCTACGTTAGTACAGCTACTTGCTGAAGAAACACCTATACTTAATGGATACTTAAAAGGTATTAATTTTTATAGAGATGGTAATGTAGACAAACTGGGAGGAGGCGAACCACCTAATGCAGGATGGACTCAAGGTTTTGCAGACATGGCTGGGGCTGTTGAGGGACGAAGTGACGTTCTGTTAAAGGCTGGCCAATCTGAACCACTCAGCGAAGGCAAACTGGATTATGGTAAAACATGGAAGTACTACGCGAGACTAATGAATGATGCTCAAAACCTTAGTGCCGATGCTACACCTGAACAAATAAAGGCTAGAGAAGGAAACATACAACAAGAGAGAGCAGTAGCAGACGCACAACAAGCAACAAACAATAAAAGATATGATGCTGCTGTTAGGTTTGGTAAAGCGTTAGCTGGCACCCGTGTTCCTACAGATTCGCCAGTGGCTTGGGTAAAGTACCGTCAAGCACAACTGGAAAAGTTTAGAGTAAATGTTGCACAGGCTACAAATACAGAGCCAGACTATCCTGAAGCAAAAGATATTCCTGCTCTTAACGAGTCAGGTGTTACAAAAAACTGGGTAAATAGCATATTTAATTCAAAAGGTGAAGATTCAGTGGTTTCACAAAGAGGAGCGAAAGAACTCCTAAGATGGAAAGCTAAACAAAAAGGTGAGAATGCAGAAGCACTCCTTGGTCTTGCTAACGAAATAGACGGCAACGTAGGCTTTAATGATATTTACCCTTTTGATCGAGTAAACGACACAGAATTAGAAGCCGCTACAGACCTACAAGGTATTCAAGCTATAACTGGTAGATTCAACAAATTTGTGTTAACCAGAAAAAATCTAGCGTTGCCTCTATTAGAAAGAAATTTAGAAAATCTTTACAAAGGAGGCTTATGGACTCCAGAAAGAGGACTAGAAGAGAACTTAGGAGCATTGAATGCCTTAGACCCAAGACTAGACCAATCGGGTATAAGTAAAAAGATACAAAAATTTGGACCAAAAACTCAATATTATTCAGATGGTGGGTCGGTATTTACGCCCAGAGGTACGGATACAGTTCCTGCTATGTTAACACCGGGAGAATACGTTGTTAATAGAAAGGCCGCTGCCCAAAACAGACCTTTATTAGAAGCTATAAACGGAAAACAAAGCAGAGCAAAAAATAGTCCATATTACCATGATGGTGGAGATGTAACAGGAAATGGTGTAAATAATGTTGTAGTAGACACACAAGAAATTAGCAAGTTTGTTACCTCGTTTGACAGATTTGCTAAAGAATTGGCCTCATTAAATGTTCCTGAACAAATTACAATTCAGGGAACACACACTGTTGAAGTTAATGTAAATGGTGGACAAGTTCTTAATGACCTATTAAATGGACCAATCGGTGATTTGGTAAGAACAGAAATTGCAAGTGCATTTGAACAACAGAATCAAGACTCAGAAGGAACCATACCTAACCCATTCAATCCAGCAACAAATCCATAGGAGCCTTAACATGGCAGATGAATTTACAACAGGTAATTTATACTTAGGTTCTGGTACAAGTGTATCGGATACAGAATTTGATATAAGGCTCTCTACCGAAGAAGGTATTTCTACATTATTTAATGCTAGTGGCAACGATATAGATTTTCGTGTAAATGCATCGGGTAGAGTAGGTATACACGTAGATGCAGACACAGGACGAGTTGGTATAGGTACTGGACAAAATATTGGGGCAGCACTTCATGTAGTAAGTCAATGTCCTAATGATGGATTAAGAGTAGAGACCAGAACAGATTGTCCTACTGGTGTTCAGATAGAATTTATTCACCGTCCAATGACCGCACCTGAGAACAACTCCATTCCTGTACAAATTAATCTTGCTGGTAGAAATGACAATTCAGAAGACGTAAATTATGCTAGAATTATCAGTAAGGCTCTAAACACTAGCAATGGTAGCGAAGTAGGCGAACTTATTTTTACTGTGGCTTCAGGAGATACTGACTTTCCTGCACTGGTTCTTAATCCTTTTACTAGTTCCATCGGAACAGACAATTTAAATTCTGGCAACAACTACTTATTTATAGGCAATAATAATTATGTTTCTGGAGATAACTTTGTTGTAATTGGGAATAACAATACGGGAGTAATAACAAACGGTATTTTAATAGGTATTGATAACTCTGTTTCTGGGGAAAGAGTACTTATTGTCGCAGATAATACTGTAGTTTCTGGAGATCAGAACATTGTCTTCGCTTTAGATAGCGAAATTTATGGTGACTCTAATCTAGTTATGACAGAAAATGTACTTTCTACTGGTGATCAGAATATAGTTCTTGGTCACAGCTACAATACAACTGGAGATTTTAATATTCTTTTATTGAATGATTCAGATCAAGTTGGCAGTAGTGGTGTTGGTTTTGGTAACCAAGTATCTAATTCTGGACAACGAAATGTTTACGTAGGTAACTTTAACACACTACAAGGAGACGATTGTGTTGTTATTGGTTCAGAAGTAGAAGTTACTGGCAACAACAATATCCTTTACGGTTCTACTTCCTCACTTAGTGGAACAAGCATTATATCTATTGGTGCAGGAAATGACGTTCTTGATATTAATAGTGGTGTGTTCATTGGTTCTAATATTGACTTAGTGGATGGTGAGAAATCAGTCATTGTAGGACTTGGCAACATAACTCAAAATGGTTTAACTGATAGTATTATTATAGGTATTGAGAATACGACCACTAATGGCAGTCCTACTGGTGTTATAGTTATCGGTCAAGACAATAAGGTTTCTGTAGTTAAAAATACTACAATAATCGGTAACTCTAATGAGGCTAGCGGAACAGTCCTAAATAATGTAGTTTACGGAACTCTTAATTCAACTCCGTTAGACAGTCGCAACAATGTAATCGTTGGTGTTATGAATAACACTAGTGGTAATATTCTTAGCGATGGCACTGTAGACCCCAGTGGTCGTTTACCAGACAGTACTATGGTTAATAGCATTACTTATGGTGTGAATAATATCGTAAGTGAAATTAGCGGAACTAATATAGTAGGTAGTAAAACCTATGCTTCTGGTCAGAATATTAACACTCACGGTTCTTTGAATCAGATCAAACAATCTAATGATGCTCAGATAATTGGACACTCCAATTTTATGGTTGGAGACAACAATACTATCGTAGGCAGCTATAATGATATAGTCGGCAATAATTCCGTGCTGGTATCTACATCGTCGCAGCGTCAATACGCCTTTGGCGATTCTAATATTTCTGTAGGTAACAGTGAGGCAGTTATTAGCGGTATGACTATAGGTTTTGGTAATGATCTAGATGCCGTTAATGGCGTTATCTATGGTAGCGGCAACCAAATAGGATTGCGTAGACATATGTTTACCCTAGATAATGATGGTGCAGATGTTATTCTGGCTGTCAGGGGTGATCAAAGAGGAATTTATCTGCCGGGAAGTAAAATTATGTTGGCTGTACTTAACCCCGCCAACAAAGATGCTCCTATCGTGCTTAAAAGCATGAACGGGGTCAGCTATACTCCTAATGATGACACAACAAACATCACAATCAATAGTCCTATCATTACGCCCACAGACGCCCCAAACTACGCGGTCAATGCATTCTTTGATGACCCCACCTATAACACTGGAGACAGGAGTGTAATTTCAGGCTGGATTATGCCTTACCAATCTGGCAACAGCACAGACCTTATCAACAATCCTTTATTCGGTTTTGGCTCCATAGTGCTTGGAACTAATAATACTTCAATGCACGCTCAAGGTATCGTTATAGGTCAAGGCAATGCCATATCAGGCACTAATCATGTGGCTATTGGTCAGAACCTAGAAGGCTTTTATAACAACGCTGTTCAGATAGGCAGCACCAACCTGAATAAACTTTACTTTGATAATTCAGAGATAGTATTTAACACAGGTGGACAACAAGACAGAGCAGTATTTAATACTAGTATATCTACCGTAGATGACGACCCTGTATCTATGGTTGTTGAGTACAACAACAATAGAGTAGGTATCAATAACGGCGACCCATCTAGCGAACTTGATGTTTCGGGTATTATTACTTCAAACGGTATCAAACTCTATGGAGAAAATTCTAACATCAGCGGTTGGATTCCTGTAAATACCGGAGATGGAACTGTCACATGGCAGGAGCCTACTACTTTATCTGGTATCAATAGCGGTATACTTATGAAGCATAGTGATACTGTAGCAACAGGATTATATAATGTATCATTCAATACTTCTACTCAATCACTTGAATATAATCGTAGTGACACCATTAGAAATAATGAGTTCTTGTTTATTCCTAACCAAGACCAACTGTCTAACGCTGTTAGATTTTCAACAACTGGTATGTTTCTGAATGAAGACGGAACAAACAATATCAGAGACTATGGATATAGATTCTGCGTTTATGGTTCAGGGACTACAGACTCTAGTAACAATAGAGATGGCACAATTAATGTTTATCTATTAAATACTATTAAAGAACGTAATGAAGTACAGATGACCAACTTTACTGGTGTTAGTGGAGCAATGAGAAACCTATGGGCAGATACCAGTATCAATGCTCCGGGTTCACTTACTGGTACGTTCTTATATGTAGACAATACAGACGATAACGCTTTACTGTCTAAGACAGTTCCGACTTTCTCTACTCTTTTTGCTATGCAAACGCACTGGCAGTCTGGTGATAGAGGCTTCAGATACTACCCTGAAGATTATGGTTATGTAGTAACTATCGGTTCTTCAGGAGGTGTTACTCAAGGTTTAGAAACCGGCTACGGAGATCAGTATAAATCTCCTAATGTTGTGCTTTCTAATTCAACAGCATATGGTTCAACTTTTAATGCTGCTGGCATTTCACCTCATCCGTTTAGAGTAATTCAGTCTGGTCAACAAACAAATAATATTGGTATGCAGTATAGTTGTGCAAGTGGCATTTTGGGTCTTGGTGTTGGAGATGACACTCAGACAACTCTTGAAGGAACCACAATTAATCAGCAAGTAAAATGGGATGCCGCAACTTATGGTAATGCTAGGCTTATTGTAAACGGCAAGATAAGAACTTGTGGTTTGCAAATGACTACAACCGATGGCAGAATGGTTGGCACTAATGGAAATGGTAAGTATTTAAAAGTCAGCGACATAAATGGAAACATAGAACTAGCTGACGTTGTTGTTACTCAAGAGTTCTTAGCCGATTGGCCCTTGGCTGCCAACACATTAAGTGATGGATCAAGAACGACTTATAAGATTGACACAGCAGGCACATCTAGTAGTATCTGGGGAGACAGTACTTTACCAGTAGAAGCAGCAGGTATTGGCTTGCACTGGAACGGTGCTGTTTGGGTACAAGGCTACAGTCACAGATTTGGTCAGCCACCTGCTAGTAATCTATCAGACACATATGCTGCTACTGGCGTAGCACTTGGTCCAGAGGCAACTTACTTGAATACTAGACATCAGCACACTATCGCTGGTCAACCTATAGCTCCTCGCACCACTGTTCAAAGTAATGAGAACTGGAATGGTTCTGCACAAGAGACTTTGGTTCAGATGAAGGCTAGGACTATAAACAATGTTACAACAGAGTTGACAACTGATTTCAATAAAGAAAACGGTGGACCTTCTGCTACGATAGATAATACTATTGCGTTAGTAATTAACGAAAAAGTTACTAGTGAAAACAATAAGAATGCAGTCTGGAGAGTAGAAATATCATGGACTGCCCTAGTGCAAGATGTTAGTTCCGCACTGTTTGAAGGAGCAAGTGGTAGATATAGCTTTGGAGTACTTAGTACAAAGCCGGGAGCAACCAGACAGAATATTATATTCGATGATGCTGATGCATATTCTGTTGGAGAAAGTGCGGGTGGTAATATGTGGAGCAGTAGCAATCCTATTACTGCTGCTTTTGCCACGCAAGGTACAGACAGATTAACATTAACTTGTCAAGGTGTTAGTGGTAAAAATATATTATGGTCTGCTCATGTAAGGTGTATACAACAACATCTACCAACTGATAGCCAAGGCAACGCTGTTAGTGTTGCTGGCAATGGTGTTTAGGACTTATAGGAAAGGATTTTTAAATGGCAAACAGAAATGGGCCAGCAATAACTTATGGTGACTTTGAATTTGATCCTATACGAGGATTTCCTGTACCACAAATTAGTTTAAATACGACTGCCAATAGATCATCAGCAGGTCTTCCATTCAATTATCAAACAGATGTAACCCTTAATGGTCTTATCTACGGTTTTACTGGTTATAATAATGATTGTGAAAGTCCAAGTCAGCTAGATCAAAATACAGGCTTTGGTTTTCTTGTAGACCAAGCTAAAGAACTACAAGCGGCTTTTCTTGCAGATAATCAGGAACTTCTAGTATCTTGTGCGTTTGACGGAGGAGGACAAGAGACTGTTTTGCTCAGTGGAGGAGGATCAGACCAAATTTTACAAGTCACTAGCATTCAGTTCAATGAATCACAAGACTTATGGGCGATAACTGTTCCTTATACTATCACCTTACAGATTATTAGTCGATCAGACATTACTGGTAGCGGATCGGGATATCCACCTGATGGTAATGGATTTTTAGTTTCTAGCATTACTGACTCCTTGACTATCACCCCAGATACTGACAAAAGCTATTACGTGGCTAATGATTCTTATCCAACACCTAATCCACAATCAGTAAGCAATAATTTCAATCAGACTATAATAAACGGAGACTTTAATAATGATGCCACTCCTTATTACAACGCATCTATATTCCCTACTTATACTGTAACAAGAAGCCTTTCAGCTAACGGCTTGTCAAACGGAACAGGCATTGGCGACTCAATTAAGAATGCAAAAGAATGGTGTTTATGGCAGGCTACGTACCAACCTATTGAGTCCTTAACTTCCGACTTAAATCTGTATAATTTTGTGAGGACTATAAATGCTGACGCTACTGCTGGCAGTTATTCTATCAGTGACACATACAAGGCAATTAAATCTGATGTTGATGGCAACCCTTGCGAAAAATTTCTAGAAACTTTTGAAATTTCTCAAGACACAAGAAACGACGGCACAAAAAGTGTCACTATACAAGGAACAATAGAAGGACTAGAGGTTACAATACCTTTAATGGATTGCAACACACAGAATCCTGCCAACCCAATCTCTGATCCATCTACTGATCCTGCATTTTCTGGTTCTAATACCGGAGTATTATATCCCACCCATAGTGGAACTGAGCAAGGTGCAAAAAACACTAAGTACAACAATGCTTTAAGCGGCTGGATTGAAATTCAACCTACATTATATAGTCGTTGTATGACGATAAACCCCGATCTCAATACCAGCGAAACTCCTTCTTTTGCAAGTTCATCTTCTCCGTATTGGTTAAATCCAACTCCAATGAGTCAAAGAGAAGGCTTTAGTCCAGCAAAAGGAACTATAAGCTATAATGCCAGCTTCGACAACAGGCCTTTGTCTTTAGTTCCAGAAGCCAACGGAGAAAGATTAGATGTAAGCGATAATTTTTCTGTTAGGTCTACAGCTAATATTTTTGTCATAGGAAGAAGATTGGGTCCGATTAAACAAGACTTGGGGTCATATACGCAACCTTCTAGAAGAGTAAGCTATAGTGCTAGATTTCCAAAGCCTATATCAATGGAAGGATATGCTTTCCCTCCGAATGTGATTTCTAATATATACAATGCCCTAAGTCAATTTGATCCAAATCGATTCAATGCGATTAATGGAGAAACATATGTAAGCGTTTTAAAAAGTGATAGTTTTCAATACAGCCCTATAGATGCAAGCGTGAGTGTTACACTTGAATGGGAATATAATAAGTGCGGAACGCCGCCTTCACCGGGATAAGAAAGGAATAGGAAATGGCAATAGCATGTGGGGAATTTAGTAAATCCCAAGCGGGTCCATATAACCAACATTTAGTATTAGGTGCAAGCCTTACATCAATGACTCTCAACGCAGGTTGGGGTTCTACTTCTAGTAGCTGTAGCTTAGGCTTAGTTTATGATGGATGTTCTCATTGGAGAGATCAGGCTGCATACGGCACTTTTAATACGTCAAGAGATTCTGTTCTACAACAGCCAAACAACTATCAACCAAAAAATGCTCTTGATAAATCACCTCTTGGTACTAGAGTTTCATTTGGAGAAGATACTGCTCCAGTAGTAGCTGCTACAGGATTCACCAACGCTGACGACCCATACAATGGACTGACAAGAACTATAGGCCAAGCAGATCAGAATAAAGAAAACTATCAAAAACAGAATGACATAGACGACCTAGGAAAGGTAGTGTGGGCTCCACAACCCGGAGGCTTTCTGAGAAAAAACTGGCTTGGTCCTGATCCGGGGTTTATAGCAGATCAAACAAACGGTTTAAATGGTTTTGATGTAAATGGTACTTGTGTTTTTGCTAAATTTGATGAATTGTTTTTTGGCGGCTTTATTAAATCATGGGATGGTAAAGCAGGAAGTGGAGGCTCTACATATAACGTATCTTTACAGAGTATGACTCCTATACTTAATGGTTTTAATATGATACTTAATGAGTATACTGGCAGCGTAGGAACTAGATACAATACAGGGAATGCATCTTTACCTATAGCTACTATTCCTAGTTCAAACTACATAGGAGATTACAATGGAACATATTTTGGAAGTGTTAGAGGAGGGAATCATCCTAATCTTGTAAACTTATACGGTATAGCTACAGCATTTTATGGCTTTACTGCTTCTCGGTGGCGTAGTGACAGAGGTGTTGCTGCTTCCGATATTTATTTTCTAATTAGGTCATTGCTTGATCCTACTAATACCTATATTCCTCATAGTGCTTGGTTTCCATATGGTGCTATTATTGGTAGAAGTTTGATAGACAGAACAACAGGACTAATGGTCAATACAGCCGAAACAGCTTTTACCTATGGAGGTGTATCATTATCCTATAATGATTTAGGATGGATGCCAGCAAAGCTAGCAATAGACAATAGGTTTAGGCCTATGTTTGCTTTAGATTTAAGTAGTGTTCCAATGCCTCCCAATGATCTCATTATATCTGAACCAAACTTAACCTTAACTGGTTTCTTAGATTTGCTATCTAAAGGTGGCAATTATGACTATCAAATTGATTGTCTGCCTAGTTCCAACCCTTTATACAGTGCAGTAATCAAAGTCAACACGGTAGACAGAAGCAAAACCGCACCTATACACACTCTAAAAAACTCTCTACTGAATACTTCTGTTGTTGAAAATGTTAGCTATGGAGAAGAATTTAATCCAAATTCTGTGAGAAAAGTCATTATCGGTGGACCTCAACAAAGAGTGGTCCAGATGACTACCGCCAGTAAAAATGTATACCAAGAAACTAGAACATATGATCCTTACGCAGTTGAAGAGAGAACAATAACTCCTCATGCTAAAAATTTAACTCAAAATCGTCAAGCAGGCATGAATGCTGCTACTATGCCTACAACAAACACTAGGTGGTATAAGAGTTTTATTTACAACGGTGCGTTAGTAGCACAAAGTCAAACAACTACGCAGTTTTTTAGTGTTGACAGCAATGGTCTACAAGCAGTAAAAGCGTTCGGAAACTATGGTGGTCGAATAGCCGTGGCTATGCCAAATTATGATAGTGTTAAACATTCTTATCCTTTAAGTTCTGATCTTATAAGTCCTTATTATGGAATTGATTCTAGAGGCATTACTAGACCTGTGTATTTTGATAAATACATGGGACATATACAGATACTTACCAGCATGAGTGATTGGAATTTATTTGCTAACTGCAATATTCCTAAAGGTCTTTTAACAAGTGTTCCTGAGAGTCCAGAAGAAGAAGACCCAAGTGCTCCTCCTGTAGTAACAGATGATTCTAATGATCCTCCTGTAATTCCTAATCCAAACGAAGACGCACCTAGACCTCTTCAATTTAGCCCTCTTTCTTCTTGGATTATTAGTGAAACTGACATACGAGCAGCTAAAAGTGGACTAGAACAGTTCGTAGCATACCTGTATAATGAATACGAAAACGGATTCAGAGGTTTTACTGCCGTGCTTTTTTACAATTATATTCAATATAATTTTGGAACAAAGAATGCTGATAAGTTATTGTCTGGTCAAGAGAACCGAGACAAAATGTTTAATACACAGCTTACTGATCTTGGAGACCTTAATAATGCTAAACTAGATCACACTTTAACTAATGCAACTAAAGGTACAACAGGCAGCTTAAGCGACTATAGAATCAAGATAGAAATAGAGGCTTTAAGAAAGTTTTTAGCAGAAGAAATTGGAAGCCATCATGCAAAAGAATATGCCGTTCGTTTGCCTGAAGTTTATTCATATCTAGACAGAGAAAATAATGTTCAGTTTAGTTATGTTCCTGTAGACGCGGGGTGGGAAGAAGAAGGTTCTCCTCTTGATGACACTATGGTATTTGGAGGAACCTTTGCTAATTACCTAGCCAATGAGAATGGCACTATGCCTCCTATACTAGGTTTTAATGCTAGCTTAGAATATGATAGACAATCAAAAAAAATATCTGATGATGATGTAACGGCTATGCCTATAGAACCTTTAGACCCCTCTCCTCCACCAGCAGACCCAGACGGACCTGATGATGATGGTGAAGAGGCTCCGATTCCACCACCGACTGAAGAAAACGGAGGAGGATCGGGAGGTTCTAATCTCCCTCCTGAAGCAGGTATTCCGGGTGATAGTAATAAAGCAGCAACCGGAGGAAACACTCTCACTGAAACACCTATGGACCTTGGTTCTAGTCCAATTAAAAGTGAAAACAGCAGAGGGTGGTATTGTCCTTTAGATACAGAAAAATTAAAAGGTGGAGATGGAGCCTTATATCTAACCAGTGCAGGCCAGATGAGAGCCACTAGACAAAATTTTTATGCTTCTATAGGATTTAATATTCCTGCTGGTTTTGCATCATATGACTCTAACTCTGATTCACACTTGCAGAGAGCAAGAAATTTAGCTTGTATTAGAAAAGTATATGTTAAAGGACAAATTAAAGACGTTTCGCCAAGACGCAGAGGAGAAGGTAAGAAGTTTGGATACAATATGATGCACGGCTCTAATCCCATGTGTGTTATTAGTGGCCCTAGTCAAGTTGAACAAAAGGCAGAAGCCAGCGTAACTATGACTATACTGATACAAAAGTTTTTGTTTAACTTTCTAGGTTATCAAGTACCTAAAGAATCTGGATATCCTAGAGCTTGGCAGTATGGGAAAATGATAGTACAAAATGGGGAAGCATGGACACGGGGTGAAGCAGCAGGTGCATTAGAGAAGCAAGCAAAACTTAGAAATAGTGTCATTAATGGCAATGTAACAGAATCTAATAAAGACGCGACAGCAGATAAACTGGAATTTAATACCGGCATGTGTGCCATTCCCAATTTTGCTGCTATACCAATTAAATCTAATATTCAGAACTATGGACCTTGGAGTAGTGTTCCCGGTCTAGTAGAAAATATTTTGTTCAATAATCCGAACGTAGGAACCATAGAACCCTTGAATCAAACGATGGCAGATAATATGGTTGGAGGCATTGAGGTAGACTACCAAGAGAGTGCTGTTCCTTGGAACTTTGGAGGAATAGAGTATTTAGACTATGCTAAACTAACACTGGCTAGTGCAGCACTTAAAGGACAACAAGGTTTAGAGAAAGGTTCCTTTAGTGTTCCGGGTGTCCTATTGTCAGATGGAGCCCCTGTAAGCCTTGGTGGCTTAGTAGGAAACAGTGGACCAGTTGTTAATTCTATTAATGTTAGCATTAATGGTAATGGTGGCGTTAAAACCAATTATACACTTAGAACTTGGACAAATAAAGTAGGCTTTTACAATGAGTCTAGAGCCTCAGAAATAGCAGAATTTGGTAAAAGAGGCAATCAAATTAGACAACAAAACGCTGACTTGCAAATAGCGGTAGCAAGCATTCCTACTCAGGTTCTTAATGCTGTAGACAGGGCCATGATAGCAAAAGAGGAAAAAGCTAAGGTAGACAAAACAAGTCCTGTAGAAGCATTCGTAGGTTCTGCTACTCCTTGTATTAGAGATGGGGCTGAAATTACAGCACAAGCAACCTATGGACCGGGATGGAGTCAAAGACCAAGCACAGCATCAGCACAGTCTGGTCCAGACGATACCTATCAGCACATTGCTAGGACCACCTTATACGATAAGGGTGAATTTGCTGCTAAAGAAATGCGACCAGAAACTTATAACTATCAATCAATGATGAGTTTAGATGGTATCATATCTCCTATCTCTTTTTATCCGACTCCTTATGGTTCTACTTTTTCTATTACAAAATATGATAGAGCACACTGTCCCTACTGCAAAGGTGCAGGGCAATATTCATTTAATGTACGAGAACCACAAAGAAACACGGTAGATTTTCCTTCTTTAGATGAAATACCCGTAACAAATAAGAATGAAAAATGTCAGTTTTGCATCCCTAGTTCAGAGAAGCAGAAAGAAAGAGAACAAGGTGCAGACTTATCAGTAACAATTAGACAGCCTCCTTATATTGTAGACTACGGGCCTGATTCTGAAATAGATGCTCAGGGAGACTCATGTAATGATTCAAAAACTTTAATTAACTATACGACACTAACCCCTGTGGTTATGTCGTCTACCACTGGAGAATTTGCTGTTTCTGCTAATCGTCAAGATGGAGACTTGTGTGCTCATTCTATTAGGATGGTAGGGATAGGATGGCTACCTCCTGAAGACGACGAAGACGTTTTTATTGATAGTGCTCCAAATCGTCAGAAAAACTATTCAGACTACGATAATAGTTTTGTTTCTAATAATTCTAGTAATAACAATGTTGTTCAAGACGGTGAAGGACAACTTACTTCTGATGAAACCTTCAGAGCATCTAACAATGCTAGATTTATGGGATTGAGAGGTCCGTTGATGTTACATAGTTGGGGATATGATTTAGACGGTTATCCTGTACCAAATGCTTCTGGTGATCCCAAGTACGATGAAGAAGGCAATATACTAGTAGACGATGGTGGCAATCCCGTTTATAGCAATCAAAAACTTTTGTCAGATGGTACTTATTCTGCACCATTTGCTACTCAAGAGTTTGCAAAAAATTGGGCTAGTACTCCTAATACTTGGCCTGTAGGACCGATTGATTTAAGATGGAATGCTGCTGCTAAAGTGTGGACTGTTGGTGTAGAATATAGTGACGTATATGTTGTTCTTGAGAACGATCTAAATGGGACTGATCCTGTTAGAGCAATCTTAAAAGATGCAGCAGACCACACTAATCCTTTGCCAGATGGTTTTAGGAAGTTAGTTTTTGTACAAGACCCTAATGGAACTTTTTCAGCACCAAGAGGAACAACTTTGTATTCCAAATACAATGTTGACACAGGATACTATAATCCTATTTACAATACTACTACTTTTACTTCTGGTATAGTAATCGGTAACGGTGCTGCGACAGTTATAGTTAGTGAAGCAGAATATGACGTAGGATATGAAAATCCTTTAAACATAAATATTGCTGCGGGTAATCCTGCTATTTTTATGTTTATTAATGGACAATGGGTGATTCAATCAACATCGTGCTAAGAGTAAAATATGAATAATAAGTGTTGCAGAATAGTCAATGAAAATTCAGATCGTCCAATCGGTGATGACCCACTATACCTGTATCGTTTTGGGGAATGGCTTTGGAACCGCACATACAATAATTTGGATAATGGACATACTCCACCGAGAGGTCATGCTGGATGGATGCCTATTATTATACGTGGTTATGAAGAAAACGTAGCTATTAGACCTTTAGCCCCTCCAAAAAATACAGGACTTGTAACTTTCGATCCGCTTAATTGTACAAATGATCAGTTTATTACCGATCCTACCAGAGTTGCGGACCCTAAATCTGCTTCTATAGATTGCCAATATTGTGAAGATTTTGGAAATGCTGTAGGATCACCTAGAGGCATTTCTCAATTAGGTGACGCTAAAAACAATAAAGTAAATACTGGTAATTACACTTGCTGCAATGGCAACTGTGACGTTAGGACTAATCAAATAGACGTAGATCATAATATTCCTTATGTTTTGCCACAGTATGTTGATCAATGGGGAGACGATAAATATGAACTCAAGTGGCCCGATGTTTACAAAGGACTTAGCATAGAATGGGCCGCCTATCAAGGCAGAAAATGTGCATGGGAACTTCTACCTACTATGGGTGAAATACCATATGATGCATCTACTAGTCAATACAACAATAAAAGAGACCATGAACTAGCCATAGAAAAAGCCAATATAGCTAACAGAATGGCAGGAAACTTTATTGTATTTAAAATAGGTCCAAAAGCACAGTCCTATGATGATAGTGATGAGGCTATAGAGTGGTATAAAGATCAAATAAGGCCATGTCTGGGAGAGTTTGGCTATATTAGCAACAGATTCAAAGATACTATTGATGTAGACCTACCAACTCCTGAAGAATTTACGGCTCCTTACGGCTTCAATGATGGAACACAAGATAATGTCTTTATAGGAAGAAAGAAAAGAACTAGCTGGTGGAAATGGGATATCGAAGAGGCTCCTGTAGCTTGGTGTCTTAGACAAGATAAAGATACTGTCTTAGGGACAGTTAACTATGTAACAGAAGAGGTTTTTAGTGAAGAACTTGGTCGAACAGAAGAAAGAATTACTCCGCAGTGGGATCATCAGTATTGGATACCTCCCGGTGATATATGGGTTGCTAAAATAGAACCAGACGAACCTCGAAACACCATGAGAGACGGCAAGACTGAGCAAGACGGCCAGCAGCGTTGTCCTTCCGGTGTCAAATTCATGGAGAGTGGCAATATGTATGTTTTGCCACACGATAGTTATGCTGTATATATTTCTTGTAATATGTATGAAAGATTTTATGACGCTTATCAGTCTATAAAAGAAATTCCTACAATCAGACCCGAAGAAAGAATTTGGCAGGCAATGTACGCTGCTACCCATCCTTTAATAGACAAGGTAACTGTAGACTTACACAAGCCTTATACAATTAATACTGAAATAAAAGAGTACTTTAGTCCGGTAGATGACACAGCTACTCCTGTTAGCAGCGAAAGAACACAGCTGGGTAATTTTGCTAATCCTTACTATCAATTTATGAACTGGTTTGATAAAAAGTATATGACTAGTAGCAATCTTAATTTAATAGATAGTGATACGGACTTATGGAATACTCTAGTTTCTAAGTATGGTAGTTTTTACGATTCGTATCCAAGTCAATTTATAAAAGACATAACATTTGACAATCAAACACTACCTGCGAATACACACTTAGGTGTAGACCTTGTGTACGACTTTCTTGTTGAGTCAGAAAGCGAATTAATACAAGGAAGAAGAAATCAACCTGATGTGCCAAACTATCAAAACATGACAAATGCTGGCATAAATAGTACCTTTCAAGTAGGAGGATACAGAGGAGCATCTATTGAGATCAATAGTCATTTTATAGAAAGAAACAAACTGATTCCTGCAAATTTAGAAGAAGATGGAGTATGCCACAAATTAAGCAACCCCGCATTATTTTCTGATTGGAGAGCATTTAACGATAGTGTTTACAGAAGTGAATATTTACAGTCTGGGTGGCTATCATACGAAACTTACTATATAAGAAATGGAAACGGTACGAACAACCCTGAAACATACTGTCGTGAATGTGATGAATATTCTAGTTATGCCAACTATGCTACAAGCAAATGTACAGAAGTTCAAAATTGTTTTTGCGATGAAGAAAGAGCAGTAGATGCTGGGCCGTGTTCAGGACAGGCTAAAAACATTGAAGATTGGACAATAAGAGACACTAGATACTATCCTGTTATAAACGATCCTAAAGCTACGCCTATATCTGTGGCTTTCCATGCTAATGGAGGTATATTTTATAGAGGTGCAAGTGATTCCGGTATAGTAAGATTCGGTGATCAGAACAGTAATATAGGAGAAAGAAAATTTAGGATCACCTTGGAAATGGAGAGTTTCGGTACTGATGCTGGTCGGACTTCTCCATTGGGTCTTAGGGTATATGCTTGTGATCTGTATGCATTACAGAGTAGTAGTCCAGAGACATACCTTTGTCAGAGATTCCCTATAGTTGGACAACTACAAACTCCTACAATCAATACTGACAATGAGTGGCCTATACAAACTTCTCCAGCACAAGGTGGAAGATGGGAAACTCAACCAGCATATCTTCCGGGGTTAAGCACTAAATATGCTCCTAGCTTAAAAAAATATGGAGGCTTCAATAAAAAGGAAATAGAAGAAATGTTTCCCTATGGCTATGAGCAAATGGAAGACTACGAAAAAGAAGATAAAGTAGTTAAAGAAACGGTATATAATTATGATTCTAATAAGCCTTTTGGTTGCGGAAGTAGTGACTCAATGACATTTAAAAATTATGTTGAGACTAACTATGATTTAGAAATACAGACAGCCAGAGGATTGATGGATCATACTATATCTATTTCTGAAGGAGGAACATTTACCGGAAGCAGAACAAAAGAAGACCCATTTGAACCATTAGATGTAGTTGTAAACGAAGACTATAAAAGATTTAAAACCTATGTTCAGTATGGTCGGTCTAGTTTAAAAGACGAGAACGGCTATCTACTTAGTGCTGATTCGGATGGTGTCGCATGGGATGGAGGAGGAAATTGGACTTTAGATTGGATACCAGAAAACTCTAAAGGCAACACATATAATCTATCCGTTAGGTTAGCAAATCCATATTTGAGTAAGCTATTAGACACTGTGGGACACGAAGGAAATAGAAAATATTACCCGCCTGCATCAAACCCGAGAGCATGGTATGACAACCTAGATTACCTTGGAGGAACTTATGGCTATTGCGACAATCCAGACCAGTGGTATGATTATGGAGATCAAACTTCTAGGGTTACTGTCGTTGTTAGAGCAACACCTAAGCCTGTTACAGCTAAATTTGCTATGTTCCCACCTTCTCCTGTAGAATGTTTTGATAGGGTTCAGTTTACTAAAGACGGTCAAGTAAAACCCACTGATGACAAAGGCGTTATTCCTACATCTTACAAAAATCAATTACGAAGATCGGCTGGTCGATCATTATTACCCAAGTTGACTTTTAACAATATAGTCGATTGGGACAGTGGCCCTTTACCTTATGATCTAAGTGAATCTTTTCTAATTAATGAAAAACAATCCAAGTCTCTGTCTTCATTATTTAGAAAAGTAAAAAACTTTACTGAAAACCGTAAATTTAAGATTGTTCTAGCAACTAGAGATGGTAAATTTTTCCAACTAGATGGCCTTCCAACTAGATATGAATCACAGAAAAAAACTTACGAAGGTTTTGGTCACTTTGTTCAAGTAGTTCGTGACGGCTCTGATTATAATACATATTTACCCGGAGCGATACCTTTAGTGCAAAAGAAAACACTGGAAGATGTTACATGGGTGACAAAACCTAACACAAGGTTTACTGCAAAAATTAACAATACTTTAGAAAACTTTGATCCTAATTGGCCTCTTAATCTTAGGCTAACCACAGGCTATAGAATAGACCCTGTAAACAATACGTTAACATTCGCCGGAACAAGAATGTTTTTTGCTCTGTTTCCTAAAGTAGAAATTATTACTTTGCCTAGTCCTAGTGATGATATGGAAAACAATCCTCCTGTTGGCAGCATAGTTAATTTTTTAAGAGGACCAGTAGGAACTTATTACAAATACGCAGATGCAGACGAAGCACCTTTTTCGTCTAAGTACGTTGTCTTTAATCCTAATGATTATACATGGCAAAGATATTCTGATCTGCACTACGACTTTAACAATACTAGTTATATAGGATATGTTTATAACTCAATATTAAAAATCAACCCAATTACATTCTATTTCTATCGTGACCCTCTGGGAGACAGAACTAAACAAGCAGAAGCAATTTGTACAGAAATGAGATTGAAGTCTTATTTGGTGGATGCTAGAGGTAAAAGGGTTTTTCCCGGTACTTTAAATGATCCTTGTATAGATTTATGTACAGACGGTGGGATAACTTTCATAAGAACAGAAACAGAATTAAAGTTTAAAAATAATTTAAATGTTGATTGGTATGAGATAGATGATTTAAAAACTGAAATTTTATCTTCACATATCTATAAGCCAGAATGCGTAAATAACGAGAAAGATAGTTTTCTTAGCAACCGAAAGTATAGGTCTAAGTGGTCTGATCTTAAGGGTTTTGACGGAATTATTCTTGATCACAGCGAAGAAGAACAGTATGCTAGTAAATACTACCCTCCTACTAGATATGACAATGTATTTTATAAGATGCTTGTTGACAATGATAATCAGTCAGAAATACCTACTTCTAGAGGTGAAGAGAGACACCACTCTATTGTACCATACGGAAACAAAGGCTCTGCTCCTTTCCGTTTCAACATACATCAAAAATACAATGTAGACTACGGAAATGATTTGGTCAACTCAGCAGAGATTAGTGGAGTACATAATTATTTCCCTTTCATGGACATCAATGATAAGGATTGGGGTTTAGGATATACCCCTGTAGATAAATTCTTTGTCCCAGAGGTTATAGAGCAAGATTTTGATGGACTAGTTGAGCCTAATCTTACAGAGGTAAAACAAGGGGCTCTTGGAGAATATCAAAGAACTAGACCCGATAAACAAATTATATTAACTATTCCTGCTGATGCAACATTCACACAAACTATAGAATTTGCTACAAAAGCTGATACATATGTAATCTCAGATACTTTAAGAGCAGATACTCCGTTGTTTTATTTAGGAGAGATAGAGCAAGAAGATACAGAAAACTGTCCGGGTGATCTCGACATCCTTAAACCAGACCCATATCAAGGCAGAAACTATGGTAAAAATTTTGGAGGCACACTTGATATAGGCAGGCCTTATGATATAAGAAAAGGCACAATGCCTTTAGAGAACTGGAAACCAAAAAGTGCTTTTGCTAGATGGACTAGATACTGCGATATTGATGAAGAAACTTGTGAAACTCAAAAGTGTATCACTTCAGGTCGTGGGTCAACAGAACTATATGGGGTTTACAAAATGTCAAACCCTACGAAACTAACTTATAGAGAACTTGCTGGTCAAGACTTCCTTGCTTTTATATCTTACAATGCTGGAATAGTTAATGGCATGAATGGTGTTAGGCCTCCAAAAATTTTAAGGTCTATACATAGTAAACAAGAAAACCCAGCCATAAAAAATGATATACTGTACTCTAAAGACAATACAGACCTTTGTAACGACAGAGTAGTTCTACCTCCAGAATATCAATATCCTGATTGGGATACACAGGTTAACTCTACATTTTTGCAAGGAGTAAAAGATTTAGAAAAACTAAGTCTAACATACGAACCTGCTGAACAACTAATAAAATCAGACCTGCTTGCTGAAGAGATGGTGTTTAGGGCTTTGTACGGAGAAAAAGAATTTGTCAATCGTACATCTTTTAATGGGGACACTCTTTTAACTGCTGATCAAATCTTAAATTATGTAGACCCACAAATTGATGTAGACGAAATGCACAAGCAGATTTTATGGAGTTACGACAGAGGAAGCAACAGCGATGTTAGTAGAGTGCAAACACAACACACATTTGGTGTTAATTCTAGATTAAGAGTGGGAGATAGAGCATCAGTTACATGGGGAGGAGTAAAAGTTGAAGCCGATATTACAGAAAACTCTACTAATACTTGGGAGGGAAGAGTTCTTAATTTAACTATAGAGTCATCACAAGGAACACAAAATTATAGCGTTCCTATTTTTATGAGTAATGTAGTTTTTTCTGACATGATCAATGTTCTTGCAGGAGGAGAAGCCCCAACAGTTGATGATAATTCTACTATTACATTAGTAGAACAAGGAGCCATAGTTCAACCAGAAAGAAAAACTAGAGTTGTTGATTGCTACAATGGTCAATGTTGCTTTGATCTTGAAGATAATCTTGGTATTGGAGGCGGCGACTATCAAAAGATTTTATTAACGGAATGCAAAAATATGGGGACTTGGAAATATTTTCTTTTACAAGTTCCGCGTCTACAAAGATACAACTGGAATGACACTTTTAATGTTTGTGAGCCAGATAACTTTATATACGGTCCTGATACATCTGCTTGTAAACCTTACAAATATGGATATTGTAATTTAACTCCAGAAGAATGTCCTCCTTGTACTGGCGAGCACCCTCCAGAAGAACTTGTTCTTGTAGAGAGTTTGGACAAAGACTATTACGTTACAGAAAACAAATGGATTAATAATTATTTAGACACTGATGTAGAGAGATTTACTTATGATTACAAAAGTTGTAGAAACACTATAAGAAGCAATGGACATCTTTACAGACATAACTACGAATATGCTGAACAGAAATTTTTTAGATTTGATCTTGCAGCTGAATTTAATGCTGCTGAATATAGATTAGCTATCGCCAATATAGATTGTTTTAATTGCGGAGGTGGAGGTTGTCATTGTAGTGATCCGGGTACTGCAAATCGCCCCGGCACCTGCGTTGGGGTATGCGACTATCAACTAGAGGTTACGAGCAACGATGAAGGACCGTGTAATACAAAATGCAAATATTCAGAACCTCGTGTTTCACTTGGCAGTGAGTGTTTTTGTAATGGTGCACCTGCATGTCCAAACGGCTCTGATCCTGATGGTTGCTACCCTTATGGATCAAGTGCTTGCCCTATAAGGTTCTCTCATCCTACTACTTTGACTCCAAACGAAGCCTGTGATAAGGCTTTCGCATTAGTACAATACGATACTTCATACTGGGGTTATTATGGATACGATTCTGCTGGTCAGCCGAGAGGTTGTGGAAGAGCTTGCTATCCTAGAGGAGATTGCGATACTACTTATTTTTGTTTTATACAAGATTGTGAAAAATGCCCACAGTCTAATATGGGAGCAGCAGAATGTTACGACTCGCCACCCGGCCCTCCCGTTTGGAACTCCGAAGGTTATACATGGGGACGAACAGTTGTAGCCCCTTATGTCTCTTCTTGTGGAATAAGAGGTCAGGGTTTTACTGCTACTCCTTCCAACGGCACCACTTGCTCCAGCGACAACTGTCCAGATTATTCTCAAACAGACGTATTTGAAACTAAAACAGTTTGGGAGTACAGTGAACCAGAAGTCGCTTACGACACATACTTAAAAGACACTAAATATGGTGGCGGCAATAATAGAATTTGTAATTCAGGATCACAACCCGACTGTGTAACAACCCTGTTTTCTGTGACACTAGACAACGATCAAGTACGAGTAAATTTTCCAAGTGGTGATATAGCATGGGCTAGTCAAGGAGGAATTGGTAGTAATGCGTGTGTAGGGCCAAGTCTTGAAACCACTAATGTGTCGTTGTGTACAGACACTAATTACCGTATAAGTGAAAGTAATTCAAACTTAGAAGTGAATATCTCTGACAATCTTGGCTATATATCTAACTATAGTAAAACCGATACTGTTGGATGCACAAATAATGTTAAAATAAATATGCCTCCACAAAGTCAAGAATGGGCCGTTAGAGACATAGACGGTCAGTGTATGGTTGGACACTGGATGGGTCAACATATTAATGAAAGTTTGGTTATCTCGCAAGGACAGAATGCATATGTTGTTTGTCAATCCAATCAGATCGCTGGATCAGCTTGTGTTGGAAGATTGGAAATAGCAAATGCGGGTAGTACTTTTAATAGTCCTCCGGGTGGTGAGTGTCCCGAAGAAAAGGCTGAAGCAAGAGTATATGGTGTTTGTGAAGGAACTCTAAGCGGTCCAGACTGTAACTCACCAGATGAATGTTCTTGGGGGGAAAGTAGTTGGTTTGAAGAACTAGAAGTATTACACAATGAATATAGAAAGAGATACAATAATGCTAATAGGAGCATACCAACGGAAAATATTATAGAAGGCTTGATTCCGGGCAGTGTCGGACCTTTACTGACAAAGACATATCAAATCCCAGAAGGCACAGTAACTAGAGCAAATAAGGGGCCTTATGGAGTAACAACAGAAGATATGTATGCGTATGTTACTGTTGCATACTATGACTATAAGTATAGAGCACCGCACAACCTAGATGATACGATCACCGAAACAAGACAGGCACAGGTCGCAGAACAAAACGGAACGGACTCTGTAACTGCTAGTTGCTACAAAGGTAGGCCTTTTACCAACGATCCAGCATTACAGACGTTGGACCCATTGAGAGGTTATTTTTATCATTGTAATGAGAGCAATACAGGAGACTGTGGAGAAGGAATTGGCTTTCCTTGGTATATTAGAGGAAGTTGGACATTTATGCCAAGTAGGTTAGCTTACAGATGTATAAACAGGGGTGTTGCGTATCCTAATTGGTATACTCCAGCAGTTTCACCCCATGGTTGTCGCCCTCAATTCGATGAAAGGTACGGTAGATATGACACTCCACCAACCAATTTTATGAGTACCACTCCAACTGTAGAAAGAAAGGCTTGCCAAGGAACATATAGTTGTTATTATAATGATAAACAATGGCCTGCTGGAGAAAATGACTATTATGGCCTCGCTGGACAAGGAACATTTCTACAATGCCATAAATTTTTAGGCAAGTTTTGGGTATATGACTATTTTAATGAATCACCAATATAGGACGAAGGAGAGAACATGCACTGTAAACTAATACCAATAAAAGGGAAATTTTTTAGAGGTAAGCCCGTATACAGTTGCTCATCTTGTGGTTTAACTTTAGGTTTAGAAGACCCGAACACTAAAGTCTTATGCAAGGTAGAAGCAGCAAAATCAGACGTTACTGAACTTTTAACAAAAAGAATGTATCATCGTGAAGATAAAGTTGATGCTAATAATTTACTGGGAGACAAACCTGTTGAACTTCATAAAGGTATGAGCCTTCGTGACAAAGTAGCTGCTATTTATAAAGACAGACTTATAAATAATGCAAAGCAGGATGGCAGAATAGCAGATAATAAAGACAATACGGTTGCATATGAAGTTCTTAATCAACAAGCACAGGACTATGCTGAAAATTACATAGCAGAAAAATCACAACCGTTTAAAGAGGAACTTAGCGAAGAAGATAAAAAGAAACTAATGTGTACCCAAGAAGAAATAAATCAACGCTTAAGCATTTGTGAAACTTGTGAATACTACGAAAATAATACATGTTTACAGTGCGGTTGTGCCATTAGTAGAGCATCAATACATTCTAATAAGTTAGCATTTAGAAATAAAAGCTGTCCTGTAAATAAATGGGGGCCAATTCAAATACCAGTAAACGGAGATGAAAGTACTTCAGACGGCTCTGGCTCTGGTTCTGGTTGAGGTTCTAGTAAACTGGACTTATCGTGTTTGATCCAGAACGTATGCACTCTTTTAGAAGAGTAGTTATTTTTAATAAAATTCACAGAGCCATGAAAAACTTTAGGCTTTTGTCCTTCTTCTTGAAACAACAATGTATACTTAACATTAGGTATTCTTGTATGGTTTCTATAAAAGTGAACGTATACCCCATATCGTCCCGGTACAAAGTTTTCTAGATATATGTTTTCTACAGCATCATTGGTGTGTGGTTGTACATTCATATCAATATCAAGATGCCCAAATTCTGTTTTCTTATTTTGAAAACAACACATACCCAAAAACCATTTACCCTTAACAGGAAGACTTGTGGCTTTAACTAAATGTAAGTCTAGATCGTCTGTTGTGTTCCAGAATAGAGATACCGTAATTTTGCCTCTTTTTGCACCTAGTCCATTTAGCTTTTGTAACATGCCTCCCACTTCACCATCTCCACCACTTCCACCTTCCATTTGGGTTCCAGCAAGAGGGTTGCCCATATTTTCTGAATCACTGTTTGATCCCATCCTATCTGTCGCAATACTGCTCAATAAGTCTACAGGATTTACTTCTGTGACGCTCATACTGCCTTTCTGAGGCTCTGGATTAAAAATAGGGTCTGATATAGGGCTAATATCCGCAGGTTTAAAATCTGGCTCTAGTTTGGTCTTAGCTAGGACTTCTGCGTCTTGCTTTGCTTTCATTTCAGCCATCCAATCAAGTATTTCTTGATTTGCATGTGGCTCGTCATCCATCACTATGAGATCATCTTCCCTTTGACCACCCATTTCGATTATGATAGGCTTCAGTAATTCAGGAGTATCTAGTCCATACAGCAACATGAACAATATCATAAAGGCGTGTATAACCAGACTAAACATCATGCTGGGAGCAGGTTTACGAGAAACATACACTTGTAGTTCTTTTTTATCTTGAGCATCCATAGTAATATTCCAAAAGTTAAAGTTCCAATACCCAAATTATAGCACACTATTTATGGCTGTCAAGTAGTTCATCTTCGTTTATTTTTATACAGACGTTTACATCTTGACAATTATTAATTGATCTCCATGCTTCTGCTTCTTGTGATTCAAGATTAAAATAGGGTGATTGATCTATGAACTTTTTATTCCATTCTAAAGATGTGTGACAACAGCCGTACATCTCTGTTTCTGCATCTATCGAAAGATATTGTTGAAAAGCATAGCCGTATTTTCTGTAAGAATTAACAAATCTACCCTTGGCCTCTACAGGAACTCCGTAGTTCGGTTTGTCTTTCATTTTCTCAATATGTAAGGTCGCTTTTTCAGCACTTGTGGTAAACACTAAGTGTCCATTAGACTTTAAGCAATCAGACAACAATTCAAAAGTATATTCCCATCTATGCTGGGGAAGGTGAGTGAACACAGAACCGCACCAAATTAAATCAAAATGATCTCTGGGCAGTTCTTCCTCAGTGTTACATACATCCTGACCTAGTACATCACGGCAGAAAGTTACACATTCTTCGATTCTGTCATAAACAGTCACGGTGGCATTTGGAAACTCTTCCGCAAAAACTCTGGAACACCTACCGTAAGCACCACCAAAGTCAAGTATATGTTTTGCATCACGATTTACTCTTTTGCAAATACGCATGGCACTTTCTGCCCATGCCCAATACTTCTCTGCTAGTACTTCATCGGTAAGGTTCACGTTTGTATAATACATACTATCTCTAGGGTGTATAATACGATTTATCACTTTTTCTTCTTCCCTTCCCACTTATACCAGCCATTATTTTCTAGCCAGTTACCAGCCTCGTCCTTACGCTTAGGAAAGAGAGTGTCACCCTTCTTATGTTGACCATAAGATAGAACAGCACCGCAGTCCATGCATCTCAGTTCATAATATTCATTGCCTTCTACATTTCTTACAACAAACTTAATATTATGCGAGCCACAAATACCGCACTGTGCTTCGCTAAAAACTTCTTGGACAACAGAAAGATTTTTAAATAATTCTTTTTGTCCCGCCCCTTCAATATGAAATTCTAATTTTTCACTGGGCCTAAAAATTGCTTTGCTATTCATTTCCATGATTCCTCGTAGCCTAATAAACCTGCACCAATATTGGAAGTGTTGGTTTGTAAGGAAGTGAGTTCCTTAACAAGTTTAACAGCATCCTCATGCTTAATATTATAAACACCTTCGGCTACAATGTCAAGCTGTCTAATAACATTATGTACATTTATATCACATCTTTTAGCTATTACGTCGATAAAGTTAATCTGATTTGACGTAATCTTAGAAACACTGTCGAAATCTGGGTTGTCTTCAGCATCTTCTACCAGTTCTTCAGCAGCAACTACTTTTCGTAGCTTTAATGCTCGACGCAAGGCACGGCCTTCTGCTCTAGTTTCTGCTACAGCCACAGGGTGATTTCTATAGATTTTGTCGCAATTTCCCCAGTAAACATCAGCAGAACCAGTGAAGGATCGTGTTCGTAGACTGTCTTCCATGTCTTTATCGTTCATAATATATGACAACGTATGGACCACAGTGGCACGTTTCTCGTTGTCTGGAGTCGGAGACTGAAGAACATCAGATAAAGCCTGAACCATTGTACAATCTAGTGCGATTTCAAATATCCTACGTAGACCATCTGTAGTAGGATTTCCCTCAACCAGTTCATCCTTGTTTAACAATCCTAGTACATGATCAGTCCACCCGACATCATTAGGTGTTACATTTGTACTTACTTCTTCAACTTTTTCTTCAACTTTTTTTCTTGGCATAATTAGTCCTCTATAGTAATAATCTTAGTTTTAGTTTTCCCAATATCCTTCAACACACCCACTAATGTTTCTAGTACACGTTGTGACCTAGCATTAGAGTACTCATGTAATTGTGCAATACGAATCAACTTATATCCTCTTCCTACTATCAAACCAGACTTTTTCTGGTCATACCTCTTGGCCTTAGCTAAAGCATCCTCTCCCCATACTGGCAAGAAATGTGATAGTCCATCTACTTCTATCGCTACATTTATAGTAGGCAGGAACAGGTCAAGATGCAAGCGGGTATTTCCTAATAATTGCTCTTTGTGTGGCTCTACTTTAAAACCCTCCTTAATAAGACCACTTAGAAGATACCTTTCCATTTTCGATCCTGTTTTGCTGGTTACTCTCACTGCATCTCTAGCAAGCCTGAGACGCTGCTCTTTTTCCTGTTCTGGTAAAGCGGCCCATAGTTTCTTCGCAGTGTCGCTTCTGCGTTTCAATTCTGCATCAGAAAGCCCTTCCCAAGTTTCCATGAGTGATTTGCCTATTTTATTTTTAGACTCGTCAGAGTGCTGCTTGCCTTCTGTGGGATGAGTAGCCTTACCAGTTTTAAGAGCATTAGATTGTGCAGAACTTTTATCTCTCAATTTTATCTCAAACTTAATAGCATCCCTTCTTATTTTATTGGCATAAGTACCCAGTTCGCTTGCTGTATCCGCAAGACTTTTATTTTCTTTTTGATACAGACGCAGAATCTCTTTCTTCTTTTCTTTGTCTGTAAGTTTACTATACTTGTGTTTCAATGACATTGTTTATTTCCTTTGCTGTGACTGTTGGCATAACCGATATTGGCTTCTTCCAACAAATATCTAAAATTTCTGAAGTTGTTTCATCTTTGGCTATAAACTCCACATCTTTAGTGTCGAATAAGCCCTTCCATTGTCTATAGTGGTCTTGCTGGTTTTCCTTACCCCAAGGTATCGTATCTATATATATTATTTGTTTACTAGGCGTTTTAAAAGTCTGTGTCAAAAGCCTACTTTTAACATCAAACATAAACAACGTGCCTTTAAAAAATTTAGCATGACTAATATGTAGCATATAATATTTATTGTTAGTAATAATAGCATTTGGAACATTACTAAAAACCACTATGTTATCCATAGGTCTCAATGTGCATAGTTCATTAATTGCCTCCAGATAACCTGTAGCCTGATGGTTGTTTTGTTCTATGTCTAGTATATAAAATCCTATGTTCATATGTTCTTCCTTATGTATGGTAAAACTTCGTGTCTTGTAAAATAATCGTATGTTCTGTTTTCCAACTTGGCTACTGGTGCAAGTATCTTATTATCCTCTAGGGCTTGTTTAATGTTTCCTGATGAGACATCAATACAGTCGATCCCACAAGCCTGTGCTTCTAATGTAAGGTTACATGAGAGGTCTATAAACTTTTCGTAAGTGTTTAAAACATTACTGAGTTGAACAGGGTCGAGCATTCCTAGATTTTGATCGGAGACCCAATTATGATCATTGAATATATTGATTTTCAGTTTAGTCTTAGGATAGAGCAGTTCATTAATCTGAATCCTATCTTCATCTTGTCCGCTACTCATAACAGCAATTCTGTTATTTCTGCTTTGTTCACGATTGTTGAATGTGCTTGAGTCATATTTATTGTCGTAGCTTAGGAATTGTGCAGGAATGCCTTGTGCCAGATTCGTATTAGCTATTACTTTAACTTGTGACTGACACAAAAAGGTCCACAGGTCTGTGTTTTTTTCTCCTAAAGTCTTGTCTAGAAGCAGGAATATATTGATATCTTGTTGGTATTCGTTGATCCAATCATGTACTTCTTGAGAATAATCACAAATAGATAGAAAAACATTTTTCGGCTTGGTTCTCTCGGCAAAATCAAAAAGCCTACCAAAGACATTCACTGTTTGTATCTCTAGGTCTTTGTCTTCTACGTTATATAAAGACTGAGAGATGCAACGATGAGGAATGCTCTGTGCTGTATAAAATATATGTAATGTTTTCATGTTTTATTCTTTTCCTTCTTGATAATTACACTGTCGTTATTTTTATTAAGTTTTAAAAATGTCAAAGATATTATATTTTCTTGTATAGCAAGATTTAATATCTCAAACATAAACATATTATCATAATACCTATCATCAATATTATTTTTTAAACTTTCCCAATCTTTTTTGCAAAAGTAGATAGCTTCATTCCATACGTAATCGCCTATATCGTAAAACATAGATGATATTTCGTTGCTGTTATCTTTCAAAGTAAAACCAATAGGCTCTTGATGTTTTATCTTTTTATTTCTTTTCTTTGCTAAAACCCATGACTTGTCAAGGTCTTGTGGTTCAAATTTTTTAGGAAGTACGTCTCCATTTAATATAAACAAACCCGGACTATCATCAAGTTTTATTTTTTGTAATAACATTTTAATTGCATATCCATGATTTTTCTCTAAAAACTTTGAATTATAAATATCTATTACATCCTGACTGTGAACCTTACGCAAAAGTTTTTCTGCTCCAAAACCAGTACATATATATACTTTGTCTCCAAGGATTTTGGATAATACTTTAATTTGTTTGTTAATTAATTCTGTAGCATTAGGACTTGTTTTTATTAGTCCAATAGGACCAAAGGATTTCATACCTTTCTTAATCTCATATGCTAGCACACATGATTTTATATTCATAGCTTGGTAATAGTGGCTACCGTATATATTCCTTCATAGTGCATACTGTCAACTTCGTAACCCGTTTCCTGTACGCTACGTTTAAAGTCGTTTTCTGACCATACAGACTGTATGGATGGTAACACAGCAGAGTATTTATCACTTGTTAAGTCTCCACTTCTGATTTGCTTAGGAATTAAATCTAAATTTACAAACCTAATTTGTATTTCGCCTCCTACTTTAGTCTTTTTGCAGCATTCTGCAAAAACTTTGTTTCTGTCTGATAGAACCATGTTGTCCAGACAATATAGGGACATTTTTTCTACATAGCCATTACTGACTATCCCTATCTGAGCAACGGGAACATTGTTGACACCTTCGATATTCTGTTCTTCAACCATTACTATATTCATCTCTTTAATCATGCTATATACGCCTCCTGAATTTTGGTGTTAAATAATTCTGTTACTGCCTCTTGGAATTTACCCATATTGTAGTTCTCATCTAAGAACTTTCTACCTTCTTCTATATCTGGTCTGTCTTGTGTTAGTAGTTCTTCTATCTTTGGTAATATATTGGCACCATTATTTTCTATCATAATCTGTGGAGTGGTCATCTTACAGCTTCCTGTTCCGATAACCTTGGCTCCTAGTGCTACAGCACATAGACATTCATAGTTTCCATTAATAGTAGTATCTAGATAAACTTTGCAGTTCTTAACTTTTTCAGAGAACTCTTCAAAACTAGTAAACTGTTGTACTACCTCTACCGTAAGTCCTTTTTGCTGGGCTGCACCGGCTATCTGTTTACCAAGCAAGCTAGTGTCATGCACAAGTAGGTCGGTAGTCTGCTTGATGTCGTCTGTGGTCAACAGATCAAGAGGCACACCATAATTGATTACGGTAGAATTAGGCATATCTCCCCAAGATTCAGCGATATGCTTATTCATAAAGAGTTTAGTTCTGTTAGCATTCTTCTGAGAACTAATGATATAGTCCTCTCTCTTCATATTAGGTGGCCTCATCTGATTAAAAACAACAACATTGTTCACATGTCTGTACAAAGAATCTTGTGGAGTATTGTCGTTCAGATCGTTGGTGACAGATAGGGCGTAAGTATTGTCATTAAAAAAGGGTTCTAACAAAGTCAAAGCCGTTCTGCTAGAAGGATTTTTAAATACATGGTTTTGCATAGGTTGCATATAATATCTGAAGTTAGTCTCAAAGATAGCACAATCATTAAGTCCTCCACTTGCTTTAAATATAATGTTGTGTGTTTTTTTGTGGTTTAATGACGATATAATATTTGTTACTGCTCTTGCTAGTTGCATATTTTCTTTCCTATTGTTTGATAGCTAAATTGGTCCATAGATTCTCTACCTATTTGTCTTTTCTCTTCAAGTGTCTTTCTTTCTTTTTTACTCATTTCATATACTGTACGCATATGATCAATCATAACATAAATATTAGGACGATACCAATAAGAATTAGCATTATAAATATCAAAGCTATTAGCTAATGTTCTTTGAGCAGATATCACTGGAGTTTTCTGACTAGAAATAACAAAGCCGTTCTTTTTATTTACAAAATCGGTCATACCTGTATGGTCTGTTACTATAGGAGTCTTACCTAAGACAAGTGCTTCTGCTGCTGGTCTACAAAATGCTTCTCCATGAGAAGCCATAACGAAACAGTCACAAGCATTGTGTAATCCTATTAAATCCTTATCAGACAGTCTTTCTGTGATGACAAACTCATCTCTTGTCTGCCCAATGTTCAACATCTGTTTATGTTGGTTGAGTGCCTGTTTTACTATTCGTTGTCCTTCACCACTACTTTTACCGGGAACAGAAGTTTTTATAATTAAGGACACATTTTCATTGTCTCTAAAAGCTAGATTAAAAGCCGTAACCACATCAATTAGATTTTTTCTCTCAACAAACTCTCCAACATGGTAAAACTTAAAACTGCGATCAATAGATTTTTGCATATTAAGTTTATGGTCTGCATTTTCTTTAAGAAAATCTAAGTCCAATGCTCCTGAAATAACCTTGCACTTGGTTTTGACTCCTGATTCTTTGACACTTTTAGCTTCCTGCTTGCTTGGCACACAGACTAAATCTAGGTTATTCAAGATATTCTGGCAAACAGAATCTGAAAGATTAGTGATCTCCATATTAAAAATGCCAACATTCTTTTTTACAGAATTGGTGATGGACATGCTCTGAGGAAGTAGTTCTTGATAAATTACATCATATTTCGGATATGTGTTTTTCTCGTACTTAGCAATATCTTCGCTAATCTCAACGGACTGCCCAGTATAGAAATAGGGTCTAGTTGTTATATTTTCCGTCTGAGTTGCTATAGACCTAATGTAGTCCCTAGCAGACATTCCCCATCCGTCATCTTGTCTGTATGGCCCTATAAATAGTGAGTTCATTAAGATTGACCTTTCATGTTTGCATAATTTATGAAATCTTCTGGCGTTAGTTTATCTTCATTTCTCTGTGCATGGACTGCAAAGTTATGATTTTTAATATGCATATTAAGTTGTTGTACAATATCTTTTTTAGTAATGCCCTTATTTTGCATTCCCATAATCCTAAAACCATAGTCTAGATCATGAATAGCATCAGTAATCACATTAGAACTTAAAAATTGTTCATTGTTGCCCATATGCATACCCGCTAATTGTGTAACATAGTCGTATGCAGAAGTATCTGCCGGTAGTTCATCTTCTTGAATCTCTTGTACAGGCTGTAGCTGGACATCCCATCGTCCTTGCAGTCCTGTAAGTTGCACATTGTCAAGACATTTTTCCCACTTTTTGGCAATGTTATCCCAGTTGTAATGTTTTTCTGTGTTTTGTCTGGTCTCAAACTTCTTAGAATCTTTTAACATATCTGGCATGTTGATATATTCTGTAAGTATCTCTACCAAATGATCATTATCAGGATAGACTCTGATTGCTTTAGTCTCTAATTCTCTAAAGTATTGGTTGATTCTAATTGGGAAACCATTTAGCTTCTTAACAACATCTTGCATGGCACTGTAGTCTACACTGGCTACAGGAACTCCCGCACTTGCAGCTTCTACTTGTGGCATACCAAACCCTTCGCAGATTGCATACTGAACATAAATATCAAATAAGTTGATAATAACATTTAGGTCTTGCTGAGAAATACCATTTGCTACATTTGGCATACTTAATGACTTGTTACCACACTTTGGACAAAAAGCCATAGGATGCTTAAATCTTGCAGCATGATAAAATCCGCAAACTTTACAGTTGTATGTAAACATAACACGATTGCCTACTTCGTATTCTTTCAGGTACAAAGGAATATCCCATCCTGCATCTGGATAACTCGTATGGATATGCAAATATGTTTTTGCTGCTTGTGGGTGATTATCTGCATGTAATTTCTTGACAAACTTATTGAATGCAGAAAACAACTCTGGTATTAATTTACGTTTCTGATTACGGCAAATTGTGCCTACAATAAAAGCATCCTCTTCTATACCCATTGCTTTTCGAATGTTCTTGCGTTGCTCTGCTTCTAGGGGCTTAAATACATCTAAGGAAACACCCGGACTAGTAGTATCAATATAATTAATGTGATTATTAGACTGATCAGCTAGTGTGTCTCTACCAAAATCACTGTAGGTAGTTATTGCGTCAGCGTGTAAGAAAGTGTCGATCCAGCCTTCTTGTTGTGGTGCAGAGTCCACAGTGGGCATAAGAATCCAGTGAAAGTAAGGCCTAAAGGGTGTGTGTTGTTGATAAGAGTTCATCCAGTAATCACGGACATCGATCACGATATCTGGCTTGAAATCAATAAGTACACGTTCAAATCTCCAACGACCAAACTGATTTTCTGGAGACTTCATATATGTTTCGTGTCTAGGGTCTCCTTGAGGAACAGCATTTGCGTAATACCTCCATTTGATTGTCGAGTCTTTAGGGTCATTTACTTTACCGTAGCAAGCAAATTCTGCAATTTCATACTTGCCTGTAGCATGTAGCCTTGAGAGAATTTCTTTAGCATATGTGCCAAAACCGGAACTTAAAAAACTAGCCTCAGATACCATCAACACTTTTAATTTTTTTGTCATGTTTTGTCCTTGTGTAAAAATGAGAGAGAGGCACGGCATTGTCGGCCTCTCCCTCTTCCGATACTTCTCGCTATTACTACCCCTAGTTAAAACGCAGTTACAGAGGCAGTGTCTTCTGCCTGCTCTGTCGTTTTGATGCGAGACAGTTTAGTAATCTTGGAGAAATTATTGACTCTTACTTTAAGAGTATTGTGCTTTACTCCATCCTTTTCCCAAGAGTCATTACGCAACGACCCTTCAACCATTACAAGATCACCCTTTGAGAATGAAGCACCGATGATTTCTGCTCCAGAATCCCATGCTTCACAGGGTACGAATGTAGTAATCTTATCCTTTTCTCCATTGGCCTTAGTATATTCGCGTGAAACTGCGATAGTAAAGTTTACAACAGAGGTACTCTTACCATTACTGTTTACTTTGCGAACATCAGGGTCTCGGGCCAGATTACCACGTAAAATGTTAATATTCATATCAATCCTTCTTCCTTGTTAAAATCCAAAACCAATCTATACTATAATAGGTGAGACACAACAAGTGTCAAGTTAATTTTTTGGTAAATAAGCCTTTTCTACAATAAGGCTATCACCATCCCTATTTTTCGACCCTTGTATAACAATAACATTGTTTTCAAACAAAATACTACTATAGGTAGAAAATTGTTCAGGAAAGAACACGATACTGTCTATCGAGCCACTACTATCGCTTCCTTCCACAAAAGCCATCTTTGCTCCGGGGTTTTTCCCCTTTTTAGTCTTAATAACACCGACATTATCTATCTGTAAAGCGACGACAATCTCGTTGAGTAGACTATTATTAAAGTCCTTACATATTGTGTTTGTCATAGATACGTCATACATATCTACTTTAGAACACGTTATCGAACAACCTAAATATTCTTCTTCATTATCGGCTATCCACTCTGGGCTATCTTCTAGCACATAAGGTGGATTGTCTATAGTATTAATGAAACCTAAGAGTTTTTCTTTTCTCTTACTGCTCATTCTTGGCTTTTCTATGACGCAGTATATGATATCTTTTAATGAATCATAATTAAGACACGTACTTAACGCATGTTCTTGTTCTTTGGCTGTAAGATCATTTATAAGACCATATTCAAACATCATCTTGGTTCTAGTAAGCCCAAAATAATCTAATGCACCTGACTGTATCAAAGCCTTGACCGCTGTTGAACTTAGCCTTGTCATAACTCTAAGTACTGTTTGATGCCAATTTAAGTCATTGAGATTAATATTATCTTCTTCTAGTATGGTTCTAAGTTTCTTGTACATAGAACCGCCAAAACCCTTTAGGTCTGTCAGTCCGAAATAAATTTTCTTATCATGTAGTACAAAATATTCATTCAGCACACGCAAATCAGGCAGATGTACTGTGATCTCCATTTCGCTGGCGTTTTGTACCAGTTGCTTGATCTCTACTTTGGGATCAATCTTGTCTTTAGCAAAACGTAAATATGAAGCAAAGAATACTCTTGGGAAGTGAGCCTTCGCGTATGCGGACAGATATGCGTTCATAGCATAGGACACAGCATGACTTTTATTAAAACTGTATCTCTGGCTTTTTTCAATCCATCCGAATATCTCTTCTGCCTGTTCTTTTGTGACTAATTTAAGTTTTGCAGAACCGGAGATGAACTTCTTTTTTAGTTTCGCCATTTCTTCTGGTTGCTTTTTACCAATGGCTTTTCTCAGGTTGTCTGCTTGTTGCAAGTCAAACCCTGCTACCTCTTTTGCAATTTGCATAGCTTGTTCTTGGTAAATCATTTCACCATATGTACTCTTTAGTGCATTTTCCAACATGGGATGATAATAGTCTACAGACTCTTGCCCGTTCTTTCTGTCGATATAATGATTAGTAACATTCTTGCCATCTCTGTATGCCTGTAGACATCCCGGTCGTAGAATACTAATTAATGCACTTAATTGTTCAATGTTTTCTGGTTTAAGTTTCTTAGCCACAGATTTTCCAAGCCTAGTCTCCAACTGAAAACATCCTTTAGTATTACCATCAGATATTAAATCCCAAGTCTTTTGGCAATTCAAATCCAATTCATGGTTTACAGGATCGAAATCAATAGAAGTCTTACCCTCACTCTCTGTAGCATGAAAACTACAACCACAACTAAATTTTAATACTGTCATGCAAAAGCGTCCTTAAATGTTATTTTTTGTGCCAAACTTCTATGCAGTCTCATAAATCTTGTAAGCACTGCTGCTGTGTCCTTAACGTCCTTAATTGCGTCATGAGCACCATCTTTACTAATACCCATATAATCTCTCAGGTTGTCTAGAGTATAACTTTTTAGTTCTGGGTTATGCTCAAACCAGTAAAAGACTAGATTAAGCATGTCCACCACATCTCTTGGATAAAAGACTTTGCTGTTTCCTTCTTTATTAGTATCTCCGAATTTCTGAGCGAGCCTATTAACGATGGGTAGATCAAATCTATAAATATTATAGCCTGCTGCTATCGGAGCAGTAAACATACTGTGCTTCTTGGCTTTCATATGGTATTTGTCCAGATAGTCTGTAAACATACGCCATGACTGTTCTTGGCTAGGATACTTTTGCCATTCAGCCTTGACCGCTTCCTTTGAGCAACCCTTAACCTTGGCATGAAAATCTAAGATGTCTGTCTTATATTCATACTCAGGGTCTTTTTCCATGCACTCTGGTTTAAAATTAGCATTAAACTCAGAGTTAGGTATAATTTCAAGACTGACAGGATCAACCATTACGGCAGCAATTTGTACTGGACTACATTTGCTTGGGTTTACCCCATCTGTCTCAAAATCAAACACACAAATCTTATTATAATTAATTCCCATATCAAATCCTATTCTATGTCCTGATCAAAATCTAAAGTAACTTACGAACTCTTTCTAGTGGCTTAATGCCAATCAATTTACCTTTACTGTCTTTGCAATTAGTAAAGCTACAACAGCTTTTACGAACTTCTTTAACTTTGGTCATTTTATTGTCTAATCCACGAACAAAATCACCTTCTGTTAGAAATACATCGCCTACACTTAGTTTGCGAAACTGGTGTTGCTCTGTTGCTGGTTTTTCATCTGACATCTTTATTCTCCTGTACTGTACTATATGTTATTATACCCGATAATGAATACACCGTCAAGCACCTTCTTTCATAAGATCGCTAATGCACATAATCTTATCTAGCATAGCAACCCCTAGAATATCTAGCTTGATCATTCCAAGACTTTCAAGGTCAGCCATTTCCATGCCAGCAATTACCTGTTTGTTTTTACTGTCATAGACCATCGGACAGATACCGGCAAGAGGCTCTGCACTGACTGCTATACCAGCAGCATGTTTTGACTGAACCGATTTGGTTCCTTCCAATCTCATAGCTTGTTCAAATCTTTTTGACAACGGACCTTCTAATTGACCCTTTTTACCTATATGACACCACTGTTTTAGTTTTTCAGGGTCGTTCTCTAGTGTCCATCTAATAATAGAAGACTCTCCTGTTGCCTCTTTCATTTCTTGTAATTCATCTGCCACTTTAGACTCTTCAGGAATATTTCTAGTGATATCATTCATTTCTTCAAATGTGATACCTCCAAACACCCTAAGTACATCTTTTAATGCCCCTCTACCCTTGATAGTACCAAACGTAATCATCTGTGACACCTTATCGTCTCCGTAAGTATCACGAATATACTGAATGACTTTTTCACGTTTGTCGATAGGTACGTCAACATCAATATCAGGCATAGAGGTATGTTCTGCTGTATTTCTACCAGCATTATAAAACCTATCAAAGATGAGACCGTACTTTATAGGGTCAATGGTTGTAATACCAATTAGGTAAGAAACCAAACACCCTGCTGCACTTCCTCGTCCCGGTCCCGGTAGCCATTTGTTTTCACGTACATGATTCACAATGTCCTGTACAATCAGAAAGTAACTAGATAGGTCTGCACCCTGCAAAACACTTAATTCATACTTGATTCTATCTACATATTTTCCATGATCTTCTTTAGGTATATTATTAGCTATCTTATCTCGCCATCCGTCCCTGCATAGTTGACGCAAATACTCTCCGTCATCTTTGGCTTCTGGACAGGGAAACGGAGGCAGATTTGGCTTACTTAATATGTCATACTCTTCACACATGTCAGAAACAACATTAGTGTTTGCTAGTTCTTCTTCTGTGTGCAGGGCATTCATTTCTTCTTGATCTAATATATGAAAATTATCAGATTTAAAAAAGGCATCCAAACCAATAGACTCGCCATTGGACATCTTCCTATTTACCTCTGAGAAGGTCGTTTTTAAATTATTGCACAAAAGCACCCTTTGATCAACTGCGTCTGTCTTACGGCAATAATGAGCGTCTGGAGTTGCTACAATCCTATTGCCTGTAATCTTTGCTAGTTCTCTGATACAGTCTGTGAGTTTGTCCTGTAGAGGAATATTCTCATGATCCATCAACTGTGCTTCTAAGAAGAAGTTTTCTTTACCAAACATATGGTTTAACTTACTGACTAGTCTAGTGCCGACATTTTTCCAATTCGGGTCTATGTCGTCTCCCTGCACTAAATACCTAGCCAGCGTTGATCCTAGATGACCACATATTCCTATAATATTACCATCAATAAAATTAGATAATGTATCTAGGTCTAATCTAGGCTTTCTGTAAAAATGCTCAGGAAGGTTTGCTTCTGATGTTAGTCTAATTAATTGTTTCCATCCTTTAAAATTTTTAGCCAGCAGGAGGAAGTGACTCAACTTTGCATTATCTTTGTCTTTGATTTTGCAGTCTTGTTCACAGACATAGATTTCTTGTCCAAGTATGGGTTTTATTCCTTGTTTTTTCATCTCTGAGTAAAACTTGATCGCACCGGCAATGTTACCGTGGTCTGTTAATGCACAGGATGTCGCACCAATTTCAATACATCTCTCTGCCATGTCTGCTGGTTTGCTCATACCGTCAAGTAGGCTATACATACTGTGGCAGTGAATCGGTTGGTAAGTTATCATAAGTTCTCCAAATTAGTATTCGTCTGAAAAGTTTCCATCAAGTTCTCCATCGCTCACAATATCCATTGCACCCAACATGCATATGGTATCCATGAATTCGTCATTGTTCTCGTCATCGTCGTTTTGTTGATCGTTTTGCTTCTTTGATTTCTCAGCAGGACTGAAAGCACAATATGCACAAAATAAAGCAAGCAAAATCCATAGTATCGATTCCATAATTTATTCTCCAAAAACAATTCAAAGTTCTCTTCTATTGTAACACATTCTGACTACTTGTCAAGTAGAACCCGGAGCACGATATTTAGCTACGTTGTATCCATCGACTTGATATACCTTTACAGCTTCTTTGATGCCGTGCATACGAGTATCATGCTTAACTTGCTCACACATCGTCATAACTTCTCCTACAGGAGTAACCTGATCTTCTCTGTATTCTACAAGAGGTTCGTGCTTGGTGCCAGCAAATGTCTTTTTACCGAAATCGCATAGTTTTGTACACTTCCATGTTTTCTTGAGAGGTGGACGCTTACAGTTTTTGATATCCTCGAAAGTTTTACGCAGCATCATCTCAACTTTAAATAAATCTCCTTTTTCAAAATTTATAGAAAATATGCCGCCGTCATTAATAAAATTAATCGTAACTATAATATGTTTTGCTTGAGGATACAAATGTTGAATAGCATAGTAATACAGCATTAGCTGTGGGTCTCTCTGTAACTTAGCTATGGTCTTCTCTTCACCTGTGGCCCAATCCAAACGCCTTCCTGTTTTATAGTCAGTAATCTCATATGTATCATCGTTAATTTTTGTGATCAAGTCGATTGTACCTTTAATCGCCAACTGTCCTTTGACATGGTTGCCTTCTGCGTCAGTAAAGTCATACCAAGCCCAAGGCTTATCAATAGTAATATCAAACCGTTGTTCAGGCTGGATGATATGCTGATTTCTGGGGTCTAACATACCATTGTTCTGCTCTAAACATTTTTGTATCCATTTTCTACAATCTCTGTAGTCTACGTCAGTCCATTTATGGTGTGTAAACGCACTGGTATAATAATCATAGACTTTTTGCGTTAAATCATCTATGCTATAATTATGTACATTGACATATCCTACAATATCATCCTCAAAGCTACCTTCTTTGTTTTGCAGTCCTAACTGTACGAAAGCAAGTATCTCCATCACCTTATGAACGATGGTTCCTTTGTCTGCTTTCTTATTAGAATCTCCATTGTGTCCTAATACATACTGGAAAAAGTATTGTTGATTACACATTTTCCATGTGCCTAGTGAACTACTTCTAATATATGCTATATCCATAAAATCTCCTATCGAGTTAAAACGCCACCATCCCTTGAAAGCATTAGTTTATCCCATGCAGACAAGGCATCAGGAGCCGTACTGGGCAGCACCTCAATGTTGTTATTAATAAAATGTGTTGATCCATCAACAAATACCACACCAACTCCACCGGGATGTAGACTTCTAGAAGTTGCTTCATTGTTAGTTAAATTAAAACAACTCATCCCTTGTGCGTTCATGTCGTAGCTTTGTTGTAAAAGGTTGCAGTTTATTACATTGTCTGCACCTGACGAGGTATTAGCATTTGGCCCAGCAGCATCTAGACTCACCCCATCATAAGTTAAGCCGCCATGACCCCATAACGCACTACTGCCAGCACCAGCCATAGCCCAGCAACCTCTAGAATCTCGTTCGTCGATACCTGCACGAATTTCTGCTAATAAACAAGTATTAGAAGTTCCATCAGTTATATGTCCGAACTGACTACTCGCTCCATACCCCATGACTCCTCTAAGCATAGGGTCGTTCCAGTTCTTGCCATTATTGCCCAGAGCATTAAATGGAGGATGTAAAGTCAAAGAGAACATACCTAGGCCTGCGTTAGCAGCATAGTTACCTCTAGCCCAGTTATCACCCCATTGTGCAGACCTAGAAGCAGAAGTGCCATTAAATGGCTTCCTATTATATGGGTCACTAGCACAAAGCATAACACTAAGTTCTGTAGAACGCAACGCCTCATTGCTTGGTGCTGATACAGTAAACCTAGAGTCGCTTTCGTCGTGTAGAGACTTTACTGTGCTTTGCTCTACATAGTCTAGGATGTCAATTACCCAATTCTTTGTTCTGGTATATGAACCAATGCCATCTGGTGGCAAGTTAGGATCGTTTGATGAAATCTTATGACTAGCATACGGAAATCTACGATGTGCAGACTCGTAATTGTGACACGCTAGCCCTAACTGTTTCATATTGCTGGCACAAGACATACGTCTTGCAGCCTCTCTTGCGGATTGCACAGCAGGCAACAACAAGCCAACAAGCACACCGATGATGGCAATAACAACAAGTAGTTCGATTAAAGTAAATGCTTTCTTATTCATAGTAATTTCTCCAAAGTTAAAAAGTTGTCCAATTCATTCAAAGTCTCTTGTACCGTCTTATTAGTATTGTCAATAACTAAATCGAAGTTATCTATTGAAAAATAAGTGTGATCTAATGCAGTCTCACTGGCATGGTTACTATTATACACGTTCCGTTCCAGTTTGACAACCACCCCGCCAGCATTTTTTATACATTCTACTTCATTAGGGAAACGACAGTCTGCTACAAGTGCCAGAAAAGGTGAATCTTTTTCTATGCGACCTATAGTTGCTGCTGACCATACATCATTTTTAATAGTACGAAATATATCTGTTCCTACATACTGCATTACTTCTCTAGCAGTCATGTTTTTCCCATGTCTCTTACATTCTGTCAAAGTGTTCTTTGCAGCATCGTCGCCGTAACACTGGGTATATGTCAAACCTAAAACATCCATACATACAGTGCGTTTTAGTGGATCAGCAAAATTATATACTTTGCATACTTTATCTCCTGTACACTTAGACGCAAGGTGTTCTGCACAAGTTGTTTTACCAGACTGTTTTCTGCCAGCAAATGCAATAATCTTAGTTTTCATATAACGTCCTTTATATACTGTTTGATTTCCTTGTCAATTTCTTCACTAGTCATTTCACCAATGTCACCCTTAGATATTTCTGGTATAAATACCCTGTAAGTGTTTTGGCATTTGTTCTTAATCTCTTGTGCCGCCTGCTTACCAGCCTCATCATTATCGGTCAATACTATTATAGCCATTGCTCCCGAAGAGTCCAGTAATATTTTCTGTCTATCGCTCAGATTACAGCCAAATATAGCTACACTATTATGTATGCCATTCTCTTCTAGTCTCCATACATTGCCGGGACTCTCTACGATAATAGCTACATGAGACTGCTCTATATGCTCTTTGGCAAAACCTTTCCAATAGTTGTACAAATTATTCTGACTTTTAAAATCTGCACTATGTTTCCATTTAGAGTAGGCCCATCTATATTCTGAATCAGGACAATCTTGGTTGGGGTCATGGTAAGCACCACATTTAGGACAAGCCTCAAATATGCTGCGACCAGTACAGCCTACCATATTATCATATTCTAGATTGTATATGGGTGCTACTACACGATTATTCATAGGCTTGCCTTTAGAGGCACACAAACCAACGTCATACCTGTCCAATACTTCCTGTGAATATCCTCTATTTATAAAGTATTCAGCAGGATAAATTAGTGAACTTCTAACTTGTTTTCTGGTAATCTTAGAGGCTTGAACTTTGTCTTCTTCCCTTATATGATTAATTGCATTGGTAAAGTTAGACTTATTGCGATTGACCTTTGTGATCTTAATATCTTTCATGTCTTTGTTGACAAACTTTTCTAAGAAAGTTACTGCTTCTTTAAAGGTTGCCATCTTATCGCCTTGCTTATACCACTTATATTTTCTGTGTGATATAATACCTCTTACGAAACCTATTAGTGAACCCCTAAAGCACTTTTGACAACCATGAGTCCTACACTTCCAGTTACCCTTATAATTATCGTAGGCATCATCACCCACATGATAAATGTTCAGTGCGGAGTCATTGTCTCCACCGTGTATGGGACAAGGCATACTATACATCTTGCCTTTATCTTTATATTCAAGATCAAAGTAGTCAAACAATGCTTCTATGTCATCACACGCCATATCGCATAGTATTTTTAACTTTTTCTGATCACTCGAATGGGATTTGTTCGCTGTCTTCATTATTTTCCTCTACCAAAAAGCCATCTGATTCTTGTCCACGATTATTCATTACTTCTAATTTAGTTTTACCTTCGGTAATCTTTGCACACCAACCTTTCATGTTGCAGTTGATGTAGTCGTTATCGTCTAGTCCTCCACCATGACGACTAATAAGAGGAACTAGCTTACGGTTGCCGTTGTCTGCACCATCTTCAGCAATCTCTTCAGACGACTTGCGTTTAAAGATACTGAAATTGCTACAGAGCCATACGATTCTATCTGAGCCGCTAGCCGTATCTGTGCTCTCTTTTGTTATACCGTCACGGTTTAGCTGAATAAATGCCATGATAGGTATTTTATATTTTGTTGCGAAGTTATGTAGTTGTGTCATCATAAATCCCAACAGTTGATACTCTTTCATATCCGCACTCATGCCTTGCGTATCCATCAATTTTAGGTAGTCATAGAAGATAACACAGTCTTTTGCTGTGCCGTCATCATTTAGTCCTACTTCTTTTACGATCCATCTACGCACAATAGACATTTGATCTTCAAAACTTTTACCAGCAATAGACTTATGATAATACGGTGTCTTTTTAAGTTTAGCCATTGCTTCTATTATTTTTGTTTTGTTTGCGGGTGTGCCAGCAAACCTTCCGGTTTCTATATCATTTATCTCAACCTCTGTCATCATAGCCAGAACACGATTGATATGGTCTTCTTTAGTCATTTCAGTATCCATATTTAATACTGGGATACCGAGTTCACTAGCTATATAAAAGCCCATATTGTCTGATAATAAAGTCTTACCAGTTTTTGGTCTAGCAGCAATCACGTTGACTGTGGACTTTCTTAGTCCCCCACCTATAGCCTGATCGTATGCAGGGAAGCCAGTAGAAATACCTACTTGGTCAACTTTATTTTCTACAAGGTCTTTGACATACGCATCTATATCGCTTCCGATAGTTTCTGGTTTACCATCAGAATCATTCAACACGTTCGTAAAATCAAAAACAGCATCTTCAGCTACAGCCAGAATAGAACCAATGCTCTCTGTGCCAGTGACATCCAACAGTTTGTCTCCAGCCCCTTCTAATTGTTTCTTTAGTAGTCTAGCTATTTCTAGTTTGCGAATTTTTGCTGCAAACTTTCTGACGTTATCCAGATTCACGGGGAAATCTATTACGGCTTTGAGATGCTGAACCTCATCCTTTTTCTGAATAACTGCACCAAGAGTTAACTCTTCAGCAGCAGAAAAGATAGATGCCACATCAATAGATGTTTGTACCTCTTCTTTATCAAAAATAGTCTTCAGGCATTTAAACAGTATCACATTACTGTCTACAGTAAACGTAGATTCGGTTACAATGTCTGCTATATCTAACCAGCCGTCATGACCATACTTGCACAATCCTGCAAGCACTGCTCGTTCTGCTGATGTGTCGCTTAATACTAACATTAACCACTACCCTTTGAGCATGAGTTGCATTTATATCTAGCTTCGCCCTCATATAACAGACTAGCACTGACTTCCTCTGATTTGCCGCATATACGACAAGTTGCTTTTACCATAGATACACTACGATTTCTAGGAACAGGAGGATACTGTGATAGCTTTTTCTGCAATTCTGTATCCTGCTTGTGCAGTTTATTTTCCATCATTTCATCAAACTTATTATAGTGCTTGCCAGTTCTATACGAAGGTCCAGCATCCTTAATAGGAGTATTGGGATTGATCAGTGGGGAGACATCTGTTTTGACTGCCACTGCTTCTTCTTTGTCTTCTGGAAGCATGGCTTTTAACATGCCAATCATTTGCTTGATCTGTGCTGGACTTAATTCTTCAGCCATTTTTCACCATGCCCTTTGCTCTTTGAATGTTAATTAAAATATCCGATAGGTTTTTCAATGAACTAGACAAGTAAGTTAGTCTGTCTAGTCTCTGCGTTGCATACTTCTTTATCATGTTTAATTTGAATGCTTTCTCATTGTGTTTAATTGCTTGGTATGATTTTTCAAGATATCCGTATCCTTTGTAGCTGTTGATTTCATCAGCAATTACAATCTTGATTTCATCGTCAGCCCAATTAATTCTTGCCTGCTCACGGTTTATAGTTCGCTGTAGATGGAAACCAAATTGTCCAAGTCTAAAAGCGATCTCTGCACAGTGAGTTATATCCATCTTTTCTAACACATCTCTCGTCATTGTCAAGTACTCATTTAATTCTTTTTCTGGTAGGCTATCGCCTTTATATGATGGCATACCTAGACCATGTTCATATTCGTCTAGTACTGTATCCCAATATTCTATTTGTTCTTTAGCAGTTTTCATCCTAATATCCTTTTACGCCATTGTTCTAAGTCTTCGCTGTATGGTAACTCAATATATTCTATTCCGTTTAATTCGCACCATTCTATTTTTTCTCTGTCTCGTTTCTTATGTTGTGCAAAATTCATTGGTGTTTGATGGAAGTGAGGTATAAACTTATAGTGTTGTTCGCCATGAACCTCAATACACTTGCTATTAAGAGGTAGGAAAAAATCTAGATATACTCTCTGACCTTTCTTAATCGGTATTGTAATCTCTTCACATATTTGTAAAGTAGGAAAACATTCTTTAATTAAATCTCTCGCTGCTGTATGATATTTTGACTTACCTGCCCTAGTTGCTCTAGAAAGACCTTGTGCGATGTTCAATTTTATTTGGTTGCCATCTAGATCGTATACAGTTTTACTCATCTACTTCCAATCCTAGCATTGCCTTTAATTCTTTGTCTAATTGTTTGGCATGGTCAGGGTTTTCTAATAGATACAGCCGTACCTTCTCAGCACCTTGAAATTTAGGCTTGTCTTTAATAGACTCAAGCGTGTACCATGCACCACCTTTTTTAATAACACCCAAGTCGCTGCATAATTCGACCAACTCAGACATCTTATCAATTCCTTGTCCATATCTTATAAAACTGATACTCTTTACTCCCGGTGGTCCAAGAGCAGAGGTGATCGTCTTCCAAGTGACTTTCTGGCCGACTTGTGGCCCTGTTGCAGGAATGTGCCATGCTTCTACTTTTTCAGCCCATAGCTTCACATCTGTCTGATATGCTACAGCTTGTCCTGATTTTTCTTTGAACTCTTTTCCATAGCCGGTAGGATTACCCATAAGATGAGTAATACCAATAACAATATTCTTATTGACAGGAATAACATTGGCTACCTTTCTACAAAATTTAGCAAGCAATTTAGCACCGTCAGCCCTTTGCATTTTATTCATCTCAGAAGTTATCTCTGCTTCTGTACAAAGTGCTGAATAAGAATCAATAATTAAAATAGAACCGGGAATCTCATTGATGATACGTTCTGCAATAGCAAGATATTCTTCACCATGTAGAATCTTACCTTGTTGAGAGCCTACAATTTCAAACCTGTCTAAGTCTAGTCCTTCAATCCCTTTTAAATCCCGTTGCTTTAATCTACCTTCTATGTTTAGGTAATACGCCTGTCTTGGTTTCTTTAGGTCTCCCTGATATTCTGGTCTGAGTGCTGTGGAGCAAAAGTCTAGAGACGATGTAGTCTTGCCGCATTTAGGTTGTCCAGTGAAGATGATGAAACTACCTTCTGGTATTCCTCCTCCTAGACCCAAGTCTAAAGCTGGACTAACTGGTATAATAACTTGCTTTTGATCGACGACAGCATTTGCTGACACTACAATTTCATCACCAAATTGTTTTTTAATATCTTCCTTTAATGCCATTTAATCTAACTCCCTAAGTTTACTGATAATGTTGTCTTTAGTCTTATGTTTTGTATAAGTTGGTTTTTCTATTCTCTCTATGTCCTTACGCATCTGTGTGTTCTGTGCTGCAAGTTTAACTTCTTCCTCTTCTATTATAGCCTTGAGGTGTGGTGCTCGCAAGGAAAAAATTCTTAGACCGGCATTAGTATTTAACGCATTAATTATCGCCCTTGGAGAAAACTGCTTACATAACCTATTTGCAGTTGGTATCTGATTCCTGAAGTATTTATTCCACTTGTCACTGAGCCAGAAACGATGGTGTAAATCTTGCTTTTCTTTTTTGGCTTTGCGTTCGCATATCATCTCTGTGATAAACTGAGCCGGTGTTATCTCTTTATTTTGAAAATATTTAGATGGGTATTTCATTATGCTTCGTTCGATTTCTTTTTTTCCAATTCTTTTTCTATATTAACATACGAAGCATCAAGAGATTTGTCAAGTGTTTCTATGAAATCTTTTGACAGATTTACTGGGTCTATTCCGGGCTTGACTACTACATGATAATCTACACTATTAATTTGCTGTATATTTGTTAACTCTGTACACTCATCATTCATGTGGTGTAACTCTGACTTGACATTAATAAAAAGATGTGTAATGCCTTCAGTAACAAATTCAGGATGAGCATCCCCATAATAGTATCCTGCTTCATCTATAGGGTTCTCACTTTGGTTTGTTCGACCGCTTGCTGCCGCTTCCATTTTTTTCTTTAGCCTATGATACTCTTCAATTTCTTCTGGGCTAATAAGTTCTAAAAAACTCTTAACTTCTTCGTCTATCTTTATTTCTTCTTCGTTCTTCATTTCTGTTCTCCAATACTGCTAATATAAATGCTAGAACAACTCCTGCTGTTGCTAGCCAGACAAAAAATCTAATTAAAAATTCTATCGCCGGTACGCCACCCATCATTCTGGCCTAAAAATAAAGCCGGAAGTATCTCTACTCTCTCCGGTTTCTTTAGCCTTTTTGACGGCTTCATCTGCCTGCATAGACGCTGCTTCTGTCATTACAGAAACATTGCTCTTGCCACTTGCAGTATCATGACTCATCAAATCTCTAACACCTGTTACGGGAGCCTGCTTTGTTTTTACAGCAGATTCTTTTTGTGCTGGTTGAGGATGATGCTTTTTGACTACACCTCTAACTTGTGCAGGAGTAAGGCCTAGTTCTTCAGAAACCTGCGAAGTAGTTTTCCCTTCACTGATCAAGTGCAAAACAGCATACGTTTGTGTCTGTGTAATCTTTGCCATTATTCTATCTCTCTTTCTGCGTTAAGTAAAAATGCTTTGTTCCTAGTCTTTAAAAAATCAATATACATTGTGAAGGCTTTAAGATTTACTTCCCTGAATCTGTCATTAGAACGGCACACCCGATCCAAAAAGTCCTCGTCTTCTTTCATTCCATAGATACTTAGAGCATCAAATAGCTTTCCTGTCTGTGCAGTTTTAACCAAATATTTGTTGCTACCGTCTTTCCTGATCATTGTTTTAGCATACACCCTATTGTCGTCCGACTCTCTACGTGGATAGTCGTCCTGATCATTAAAGTCCTGATGACCTGCCATCGTATAAAAAGCCACACCCTTTTCAGTGTTTTCTTTTCTGATAGTTTTCTGTTCTTTGTATACGCTTTTTGGGTTAAATATTGACATATGTTCTCCTAGTCTTTAGTCCATTTAGTTTTAGTTTTGGGTCTTTCTATCCTGCTCATGCCTGCTGGCAACTGTTCATCTAGTACTTTCCTAGCGTCTTCTTTTTGTTTCTGGTCATAATGCTTGGCTTCAATGGATTGCTTTTTGTCTTCGCTAAACCTTCTGCCATTACGCTCTGCTAGATGACCTAATGTAATTTCACTGTCTCCCTTTATTACACTGACTAAAGGCAGATCGTCTTCATATGAACGACACACATGCTTTTTCTTTTTACATTTAGGACAATCTGGTTGACTATCATATTCTGAGATTGATACAGTCAACTCAAAGTAAATGTTGCAATTTTTGTCTTCGCAGCAATATGTATATGTTGGCATCCTATAAGTAACCTTTGAGATAATTGTTCCATTGACTTGGTATCCTATCCTTTATTATATGCAGTTCATGGGTGATTGGCAAGTACCTATTTGATTTTTTTGGACGAACTGGCTTTTTACGCAGTTTTAAGTCTGTTTGATTTAACATTTTATTAGATTTTCTGCGATTGCATTTTATGCAGCAGGTTACGATATTTTCCCAAACAGTAGGAGAACTTGATTCTTCCCATTTGGACTTAGGAATAACATGGTCGTAAGTTAATTGATTTACACTTGGTAAGGCCCCACAGTATTGACAGCTATAATCATCTCTAATAAATATATTTTTTCTAGAAAAAACAACATGGTGAGTATTATATATATTAAAATACTTAGCTGTTTTAATAACAGAAGGGACTTGAACAGTGTTCTTGGTGCCTTGTATAAAATCATCAGTATAATATTCTATAATTTCAATAGAAGGCTTTTCATGCATAGAATACTGATATTCCCAAACGATGGCTTTTCTCCAACTGATAATGCCAATCGGAGAAAAGTCAGCATTTAATATTAAGCACTTTTTATGATCTTCTATTGTTTTCATGATTAGATAGCCTATCTACAATATCAGCGATAATTGGATTTCTAACTATATCTATGTCTTCTAGTCTTTGACATCCTACGCCATAAACATCTTCTAGTATATCAGACAGTGCATAAAAACCACCTTGTTGCTGCCTCATAAGATCAGACTGCTCTACGTCTCCCGTTAAGATCATTTTGCTATCCATGCCAATTCTAGTCAACAGCATTTTAAGTTGGTCGTAGGATGCATTCTGGCACTCGTCAGCTATGATAAAAGCATTGTGGAAGCTACGACCCCTCATTAAAGCTAGAGGTACAACTTCAAGTTTTTTCTTGGCTTTTAGCATACCTATATGAGTAGGCATTAAAAAGTGACTTAGTTCATCAAACAAGGGAAGTAGATAGGGGTGCAGCTTCTCTTCTGCTGTTCCCGGTAAGAAGCCTAGTTTTTCTCCAGCTTCTACTACTGGTCTAGTAATAACTATTCTTTCAACTTTCATATCTAATAGATATTCTAAGGCCATTCCTACTGCAATATGAGTCTTACCAGTACCTGCTGCACCTTGGCAAAAAGTAATAGTATTCTCAGCTACAGAACGAATATAATCTTTCTGATTAATTGTTTTAGGTTTTAACCTGTTTTTAAATCCAACAATAATCTCTTCAGGCTTTTCAAGCCTGTTAGTACCAGTGTTCTTTTTTTTCTTTCGCAAAATAATACCTCTCGGTAAAGGGTTAGAGTTTAAATTAGACAAGCACCTCCTGCACAACTAATTTCCTCTATTCCTGTCGTATTATCCTCTGTTTCTAAGAGTTGTGTATAATCAACTTTAATAAAACTGTCGTAAAGGTCTTTATACCTTTTCCAGTTATATACGTCTTTCATACAGTATGTTAGACGTTTTTCATCGCCGTCAAAATAGCTGGCGGCAAATCTATGCATCTTTACAGCAAAAAGTTTTTTATCATCAGGGTCACTATCAGCTTCTTGCTTCAAAGTAATATAGTCACATGCGGCCCATAAATTTAAATCAAAAGCATTCAGGCCTAATTCGATTAAACCAGAACACCATAAGGCAGCATCGCCATATTCTTTCACAATCTCTCTAGGAGTATAGACTGTAGTAAATGGTGCTTGAGGATAATCCTTGTCACCACTCTGAGGAATCAAACTAATTCCAGCAAAGAACTTTCTATTATTATATATATATTTAGTTACGGATTCCCATTCTTCGGGCTTTACAGTAACAGTGTTGCTGACGTTGTGACTAAGAAAGTCCTGTGTACATAACGATCTATTTTTACCAGATTGTACCCAGTTTCTTTGAGCGTCTTTTACAACACCCAGCATTTCTACAGCAGGTAACTGATTCTTTAGCTTAGAACCGTCAGGAACTTCTATAGGGAATTTTACAACCTCATCTGTATCATTAGCAGACCAAGAAGATTTTTCGCAGGCCTGTGGGTTATAACTCTTAAAGTGTTGAAAAGGGGCTTCCAGAATATTCGCTTGTACATGTCTAATGTATCTCTTAGCATGGTGAGGATGAATACCGGAACTTGTACCAAGCATAGAACTTGAGGTTCCTTCTGGTTTCAAGCAAGTTACTCTAGCTGCCTGATTAATATTAATTATTTTAGCAATCTCTTTGTTTGTATCAACAGCAATCTTAGCACCTTTTTTGAGTACTTTCTCTGTCAATACTAAATCATGTTTTTCCATTATTCCTGTTAAAGAGACACCTAGCAATGCTTCTCTTTCAAAGATAGCATTGGTGACATCACCTAGATATTCTAGGTTTGTAAAGCCTGCTTGCAGAGTTCCAATAATAGCAGCAGCCCGACATCTTTCGTAAAAGTCTTCTTCGTCTACTACAGAAGAGCAATTAATCGTAGAAAGATTACAACCTTGCCAACCAGACTTACCTGTTTTCTCATCTACAGGCCACATGCCTACTTCTACGCATGGGTTAAATGTCATCTCTGTGGAGTCGCTCCAGATAAATCCGGGTTCACCGAACTCTTTGACTGAATCCATCAGATTCTTAAATTGTTCGTATGTAGTCTCGTCTTTCAGAAGTAGAGCGGAGTTGTTACTTCTGGCTCGCTGTGGATTATCTATGTACCAGTTGCCCGTTTTGGCTTTAGCCATTTCTTCATCATCTGCACTAAATAGTGCTAAGGACGCACTTCTGCGAACACCACCAGATAGTACAGCATCGCTTGAGTGCATAATAATATCATAAGCATCAATCGGTCTGAGTTTTTTGGTCTTATTTTCAACGCATTTCTCCAACAGCTCTCTAATTTTTTCTAAGCCATTTTGTAGAGGCTCGAAACCGGGAGCCTTACCTACGCCGGAAGAAAGCACAGCACCTTTCTCACGAATGTTACTGTAATCAAAGACAATGTACTGATCCTTATATTCTTTAAATTTTTCATCTGTAGGCTTAGTAAAGTACGAACTAAGCAACACGCCTAAAGCATCAGACCAGCCTTCGATACTATCTTCTATTTTATACTTTACACCTTTTCGCTTATCTTTTTTAGTTTGTATCAATGAAGGAAGTTTAGCTACGTGATGCTTTTGGACACTAAAGCCCGTTCCGCTACCGCATAATAACAGCCAGAAACATTCTTGAAAGAATCTTGGACGATCACAATAAGAACTGGTACAGTTATAGATTTTGGCATGTCGTTTTAATATAGGGTCTCCACCGAACTGCAATGCTCTTTGACTGCCTAGCACTTTCTTTTTATGCATCATACTATAAGCCCAGTTGATTTGATCTGCTAGGCTTTCTATGCTTCCATATTGAGTATGCATCATTCCTTGTACACGCTCTACTGCTTCTTTCCAAGTCTCTCTTCTGTTTTCTGATTCTACCCAACGTGCGTACTTGCTAACAAAAGTATAGTTCTGTAATTCATTTAACGCCGACATTGCATCTCCTGATCAAAATGAAAGTATAATAAATTATTTGTTTGTCCTTGTGATATCACTTATATACACCGCTTTAACCAAGATATATCTGCTTCTTTATATAAAATTTTCATTCCAGAATTTTTTATAAAAAAATCAAAACGATTTTTGGCTTCTTCGTCAAATAAATGTGTACCATGATTTTTTGCCATAACTACGGTTTCTACGCCTTCTTGCCAAAGGGCCATAATACAGTCGTTACAACATTGTCCGGTCACATAAGCAATTCCTTTATCTGGTCTAATTACACAGTTTGAGAGTGCATTTCTTTCAGCATGAATCATCCACGGATACTTCTCAGGACGAGTAGTAGGCAGAGATGAGTCATCCATTCCTCTAGGGAATCCATTGTATCCTACTCCTATAATTCTATGATCAGCATCTGTAATGACACAACCGTGTTGAGTTTCAGTATCGTGACTCCGTTGAGCCACAACCTGTGCTATTCCTAAAAAATAATCATCCCACTCTGGTCGCATCTTTATTTTACCTATTTTGAAAAGAGTTAGTACCTACCTATTATAGTTAAAATCGTTATGAAGTCAAGAAGGATTATAATTTTTTGAGTAGTCTCCAACAACAAAATCCATATAGTGATAGTAATATATAATGTCTTGCTGTCTCTGAGTTAACGCTATAGATTTTTTAATTAGGCTTTTATTAGTATGCGGAAAGTTGTTAAGTATATCAAACCTTTCTGGACCATCACCGTGATATATGTCTTCATTGTTTAAAAATTCTTCAATGATATTTTCACATTTTATTAGATGTGTATATTGCGGATATACTATGCTGACAGGCATTTGTACTGCTTGCTTAGAGTGTAACATTAACCACTCATCAAATGATATGGCATCATTTTCCATTTGTATATGCCACTTCCATTGACTAATAACTCTATCATATGGGTTTCTAATCGGTAAATATCTTTTCCAGCCTTCTTGCATAACTAGTTCAGGAACCGTGGCTGAATGCGGATTTGTCCATAGTGTAGGCTCCCAGCTATAGTGTGGATTGCTACCCAGAAACCTAGTATAGCAATTCCATTGATTAAAGAAGTCTATTATACTACTAGAATAATTTTTAAAAGGCGTATAAATACAAAATCTCTTCTTACGGTTTACTATCATAAATCACCTATCTGTGGTTCGCTGAAGTTACTTATTATATAGTTTTGATTCTTATTAGTTTTATTAAATTCATTATCCAGTTCTAGGCCAGTAAATTTCTGTACAATAGTTTTTTCATTAAGTTTATGGTCTTTAATTAAAATTACATTTTCTAGTTCTTCTATTGGATGTTCGTATCTAATATTGCCTTCTAATAATATTATCTTGTGATTCATTAATAAAGATTCTAATACTACTACAGGACAAGGGTCACGGTTACTAGTTAACATAAAATAGTCTAATTTTTCTAGTTGTCTATACGGGTTTTCTGTTACAGGCAGGCAGGAAAGATTTGCTTCATTATGCGGAAATTCTCCTCCTATCCAAATGAAATCATATTCGGGATTATTCTTTGCTAGTAAAGCAAATAATCTGGGATTTTTGCGACTACATACAGTACCGCACATTCCTATTTTAATACGTTTGTTTTTTCTTGTTCTTTTTTTAGTTTTTAAAATTTTAGCTTGACGAGTAGGATGTATAAATTCTGGAACCAGTTTACATTTTTCTTTAATCTCTGGTGGTAAATTAAAGTTTTGCATTATTTTATCTGCTACAAAATACGTAGATTTAAACTGTGATATCAGTGTTATAATTTCTTTTCTGTTTGAGCCAAAACATCTGTATAGATCATTATAGGTCTCATGGAGATGTAATATTGTACGACTTAGATATTTTTCAAAAACTTTATAGTCTTTAGTTATCCTAGTCATAGAGTTTGAGTAAATCAATCTGGGTTCATTAGCATCTAATATGTCTTTAAGTATATTGGTATTGCCAAAGTAGTATAGCTTTTGTATAGATTTGTGTAATTTGAAACAGTTTGAGGGGAAAATATCTAACCATACAACTTTCTCTCCTTTATCAACAAGCCAATTAGCTAAATCTTGTAAGTAAAAAGGAGCACCTGTTCTGCTAGTATGGTGATTCACTAGAACAATAGCATCATCGTCAAAAAATATTTCTTGCTCTATTAAAAACTTATTTAGTTCTTGATAAGACATGCCTATATCCCATAATCTACCTTCTCCATAACCATGCTGCATGAAGTGGGAACTAGGACATTTTAGCCTCTTTATCTCCGGGTTAATAAATAAATATATATCAGAATCGAAACTACTAGGTAATTCAAGAAGTGTCTTGTGATACAGATTTTTAGTAGACCTGTTTTCTTTTTGTCCCGACATTAAATAGTGCAGATATAAATCAAATTTATTAAACAGTAGGTTCTCTTGCAGGTCTGGGTTTACGTCTAAATACTCTATATGATTAAAGTCCGGCTCCAGTGTCCTCACAGATTTATAGAGGATGGACTGCTCGTCGATACATTTTTTGAAATGTTTTCGCATGATTTTTTATCTCTTTGTGATATAACGCTAGGCGTTGCCACAGGCCAAATAATATTAAATGCAGGGTCACACCAGCAATGCCCCATATCGTGCTTAGGTTCGTATACAGAATCTTGTTGATGGTAAAGTTTACAACTTTCCTGTACAAAAAACCCATGACCACAATTTGGAGGAATGTAAATACTGTTTAATTTTTCAGAATCAATAGTGGTTCCAAAATATTGATTGTATGTTTCACTCTCTGGTCTTAAGTCTACACATACAATATACACCTTACCGGCAAGACAACTAATTAATTTTCCATAAGGAGTCTGGTGTATTCCAGAAATTGTACCGACTGTAGCTTCTTCATAATTTGTTTGAAATGCAACAAATTGAGGTAGAGCACAACGCTTGTACATTTCTGCAAACACTCCAAGGTGTCTCTGCTTTATCTCTGGATACATTACTACGCAGCCTAAAATAAAAGTGTCTCTAATCTCAATCATTTTAATTTTTCCAGTAAGAATAAATATTTTTATCTATTTCATAAAAAGGCCAAATGAACCTTTCACGTTTAGGTTGCTTTTTAGCCCAATCCCACATATCAACTAGACCTTCTTTTAGATCGGTCTTGTGTTCAAAATCTAATAAGTCTATAGATTTTTGGTAAGTAGCGAAAGCATGTTTTACTTCGTGTCTACTCTCTAAATGTTTTTTAGAACCATCTCCTATGATATTTAACAAAGTGTCACAGGCGAAATTTATAGAAAATTCTTTCATTCCTCCTAGATTAATAATTTGCTTAGATGCTCTGGAGTCAACCGCTGATTTAAATAGTGGTTCTACGCTGTCATTAATATGGCTGAATGCTCTTGTCTGATGACCATCTCCAAATATAGTCATAGGTTCATTGTTTAATGCCTGATACATCCATATTCCTAATACGTTTCTGTATTTATCCCAAATGTTCTGTTTGCGACCATAAACATTATGGGGTCTAATAACACACCAATCTAAACCGTGTTGCTCTCCTGCTATGCGTATATCGCACTCAGCAGCATATTTAGCGACTCCATATGGATCAATAGGCATAGGCTGCATATCTTCATCGAATGGTGCTTCTAAGTTACCATATGTAGCCATAGTAGAAGTAAATACAAGTCTCTCTACTCCATTCATGATACAGCAGTTGACCACATTTGCGGTTGCCTTGAGATTATTTTCATAATTAAAACATCTAATAAAAGGACTCAATCCTTCCGCTGCATAAGCGGCTAGATGAAATACATAATCCGGTTTAATTCTAGCAAAATAGTTCTTAAAGTCAGAGTGGTTGCAACTAATTTTATTATGGTTTACGCGAGGGTCTATATTGTTTTCATATCCTCCACTCATATCATCAGCACCATAGACTATCCAATCTGTACTATCTAATATATAGTCTGCTAAGTTAGAGCCTAGAAGTCCAGCATTACCAGTTATTAAGCATTTTGTCATTGTTGCCTCTATATCATTTTAGAATTATTTATTGGGTTGTGCTTCGGTTGATTTTGCCATTTAGTAGCAAAAAACTTTTTACATTCTGCCTCTATCGACTGCTCTTTAACTTTAGCTTCTGTACTCTTTCTGCTTACTGAAACGAAATGATAAAAGGCACATTCATAAGTTCTTAGCATTTTCCATCCGTTGAGTTCACACTTTAAGAAAAAATCCCAATCAGTGTATGAACCTGTTAAGGTAGGATATTCTATATCAAAACCTCCACAAGACATATAATTCAACCTACTCATATATATGGGATAGGTAGAGCCTGTGTCTTCAATCAGGTCTTTCCTTTGGGACTTTTCAAACTTCCAAAAACCTTCTAGGTCAAATTTTGCTGGGTCTTTACCACAGTCCTTAATAATAAACTGACTAAACATACTGTTGTAAGGTTCAATCTGGTTAGGTGCTATGACTGAATTTGTGACATCTAGCTTTCCCAAAATAGTGTCCCATTCCTTGGGGAAAACATTGTCATCATTTGTAATAAGCACACGCTTATTTTTAGCTAAAGACACTCCAAGGTTTTGTGCTCTGGTCATTCCAACATTGTTAGGTAGGACGACAGGGTGTATTTGGCTGTAGTATTTACTGAGAACATCTGTATTGACCTCAAGGGTTCCATCAACAACAACTAATATCTCGTTGAGTTTTTCCTGTCCTTCAATAACAGACCGTAAACATAAGTCTAATGCTTGAGGAGTCTTAAATGTTGGTATAATTACACTAATCATATTGTCTGTAGTATTCTCCTGTGTCAATAGTTTTCTTAGAGACACTAAACTTCATTGACATACTGTCTGTGAAAGGTACGCAAAAAACAGATTCATTTTTAGTGTACCAGCCATATTCGCATTCTGTAGGCTCCCCTATTATAAATACAGGCTTAGAGTCTACCACTATTGCACCCAGATATAAAGGCCTAACACAAACCTGTACAAAGTTGTCAAATAGTTCTATAAAATCTTCTGTGTCTGCCCAGTTGTTCAGAGATTCCTCCGACTTATATTCTGAGGATTCTTTACAAAAGGGGAACATATGTATTATGTAGCGTAACTTATCCATTATCTTTTAATGCTTTCATATAATTCGTTTTGTTGGCGTTGCTTATTAATCTCTTTACTATGTATTAATGCACATTGTGGATTTTGCGGAAACCCTCCCATTTCTTTGTATCCTACAATTTGTTCGTGGACGTTACCTTCCCATCTAATGTTGCCGTTATTTTTAAATATTCTTGGCTGATAGTCAGGCCAGTTAATCCATCCGTTTTCATTGATGTTCCAGCTATATTTCTTAACGTCTTCTTCTGTGTGGCCTTCTACTGTATTGATACGAGGAACATATAACATGTCAACTTCTTCTGTTAGTTGACTTTTCCATATTTCGATTGTTTCCACAGAAGCGTATTCGTCTGCATCGAAATTTATAATCCAATCTTTATTAGCTAATCCATTGGTAAAATTTTTCATTTCAGCAAACCTTTTATCAAAATGATACCTCATGTATGTATCTGCTACTTGCTGTGAGTATTGACGGATATCTACATCTAAGTTTGTCTGTTTTTCTTTTTCTTCTCTAAAAGTATGCACGATAATTATTTCATCATTATGTGACCTAACCTGTTTGAGAAGTGGAAGGAGAGTCTTTAGTTCTTTTAACTCGTTATAAACTGTTACAGTGTACGATATGCTCATTGATTCCTCTTATGGTTTACGGTAGCTAATCTTGGGTCTGGCGTTAAAGCCCCTGACTTTTTAGCCCCTTTAATTGAGATGCCACTTTCCTGCTGCTCCCAGATAAGACCAGAACTTTTTTTAATAATTCTAGGCTGATTATCAGGCCAGTTGATCCACCCCTTTTCATTAAGTCTTAATCCGTATCGTTCTTCTTTTTCTTTTTGACTAATTGTATCATCAATATTTACTCTGGGAGTCCAAAATATATCGTATTCGGGCTCATTCTTGATTACATTGTTCCATAGGGCAAGTGTCTGTGCAGTTAAAAATTCATTGGCATCTAACAAGAAAACATAATCTTTAGTAGCTAAGTCACAAACATAGTTTTTTAAGTGAGTTATATCATTTTTATTTTTATAGTTACAATATGTGTCAAAATTATCCATCAGATATTCTTTGATCTCTACATGGACAGAATCATTCATTTCGTGGTCTTCACGGTAAAGATGCACAGCTATAGTCTCATCTTGAACCTTTTTGCAGACTTCTAAAGTATAGTGAAGTCTTTTGACATCATTCAACTCATCTTGTACAACTACAGTATATGATATGGACATTGGCTTATTTCCTTGATAGTAGATATACTTATAATAGGCTTATTCTGCTGTTTGTCAAGTATTTTAAGGCTCAGGAAAAGGTGGTAAATCAGGGCTATAATAACCTGAAATTACAGACCCCGGGTTGCCTTCACCGGGAAGTTCACCGTACCATTCATCTACCTCTATAATACAGTCAGTGACAACGATAGTATCATAAGCATATACCTTGTTGATTTTACCGTTTGCTCTTAGAAATGTCCCATCAGCTTTTTCATACAGTGTTCCTATTCGGAAAGCATCCTGATCTCTGATATCACAGTTGCCGATAAAGGTGCCAAAATTTACCGTATTATTACTGAAAAGTTCACACTTACCACGAAAAGTTCCTATGTTAATACTGGAGAATATAGTATATAATGTGTTATCTAAATATAAATGTAAAGAATCAGCCTTAATATTGGAGTAACTAGCGGTAACAATGCCTCCCACAATAAGATCATTATTAGCGTTTTCTACATTTAAAGTTGAGCTCACTAAGTTACATCCATTATAAATCAGGCCTCCTAGGCCTCCTACAGTAATTGTACTGTCGTGACATTCTATGTTTTGACAAATAAGTTCACCACAAGACAATGCTGATATTTCGTTCATAACGAT
>Ga0233439_10000126_pt1 | contig 126878 bp, 122 predicted proteins | sample SI_123_September_6_FD_182713 | JGI IMG/M metagenome (GOLD analysis project Ga0233439, IMG submission 182713) | Seawater microbial communities from Saanich Inlet, British Columbia, Canada - SI_123_September2016_100_MG | ecosystem: Environmental > Aquatic > Marine > Inlet | place: Canada...
TGGGTACAGTGACTTACACATGGAGCAACGGTGCTACAGGTGAGACAATCACTCTAGCTCAATCTGATGTTGATTCTACAATCACAGTAACTGCAACTTACGAAGATGCTCAAGGAACTGATGAGACAATGACAAGCGCGGCAACAACTGCTGTAGCTAACGTCAATGATTCACCAACTGGTGCGGTAACAATTGCTGGAGACTTATACGATACTGGTGTTATAGCTGCTTCTAACAGCCTAGCTGATGAAGATGGAATGGGTGCACTAAGCTATCAATGGGCGAACCAGGATGGTGACATTACTGGAGCAACATCTTCCTCATACACCATTGGAGCATGTTGTGATGTACTAGATGATACTTACACTGTAACAATATCTTACACAGACGCATATGGAGAAGCTGAATCAATGACTAGTGCGGCTACAGCTGCAGTGACTATCAACGCAAGTAATGATCTTGATCTAGATGGAATCCTAAACGGAGTTGATACTGATATCGATGGAGATGGATGGATTAATTCTGCAGATGCATTCCCTTACAGCTCTCTAGAATGGGCAGATACTGATAACAATGGAATCGGTAATAATGCTGATCTAGACGATGACGGTGACGGTGTCTCAGATATTAACGATGATTTCCCTCTAGATGCAAGCGAACAATATGATGCTGACGGAGATGGATTTGGTCATAATGCTGACAACGATGATGACGGTGACGGTATTGAGGATGCTACAGATACAGATCGTGACGGTGACGGAACTGACAACGATGTTGATGCGTTCCCAGATAATTACAACGAATGGACAGATACTGACAATGATGGTATTGGAAATAACGAAGATACTGATGATGACGGTGACGGCGTATTAGATGCTGTTGACGACTTCCCAACAGATGCTACAGAGACGACTGATACAGACGGTGACGGAACTGGTAACAATGCTGATACCGATGACGATGGAGATGGCTATTCAGATCTTGATGAAACTACGAACTGTGGTGAGGGTACGGATCCATTGGATTCTGCTTCCACACCAACAGATACTGATGGTGACTTGTCATGTAATGCACTGGATAGTGACGATGATGGTGATGGAGTTGATGATGCAACTGATGCATTCCCATTAGACTCAAGTGAGACAGTTGACTATGATGGTGACGGAATTGGTGACAATGCAGATACTGATGACGACGCAGACGGCGTACTAGATACAGCCGATGCATTCCCATTAGATGTAGATGCATGGACTGACACAGATGGTGACGGTCTAGCTGATGACTTCCCGAACTTGAATGTCGCAACTACATTCTACACAATATCTGGTACTGATGCATGGAGTGATGATGACCACGTCTTGACGGTAACTCATTCTGATGGAACAGTACTTTGTCAGATAACAATCGATACATCTGCTGGTGTTTCATGTCCTTCATTCGGATTAACAAGTGGAACTGCTTCAGTAACAATTTACAGTGATTATTATTACAACGAATGGGATGTAAGCATTACAACACCAAGTGGAGTTACAACAACTTATGATTATTCAGATTTGACTGGTTGTTCATACTCAACATGTAGATACACTACACAATCACTTGTGACATTAACAGATCTTTCTGACATGAATACGCCTGCTACAAGCCCTGCAGGTACATCTCTAGATTACGATGATGACGGCGATACAGTTTCCGATGTCGATGAAGCAGCTGCTGGTACTGATCCATTGAACACTGATACAGATGGTGATGGTACAGACGATGCTAACGATGTATTCCCACTAGATGCAACAGAATCAGCCGATGCTGATGCTGACGGTATGGGAGACAACGAAGATGCATTCCCAACCGATGAGTGTGCGACTGTAGATACAGATGGTGACGGTCAACCTGATTCAATAGTAAGTGGTTGTACTACAACTCTAACAACTGACGTTGATGATGATAATGATGGTGTTTCAGATGCCTTCGATGCATTCCCAACAGATGCTACAGAGACCACTGACACAGACTTAGACGGTATTGGTAACAATGCAGATACTGATGACGATGGTGATGGTTACTCTGATGCTGATGATTGGGCTCCTCTTGATTCTACAGAATGGTGGGATACAGATGGTGATGGCATTGGAAACAATGCTGATTCTGATGATGACGCAGATGGAACTCCTGACGGCGATGACACATATCCAATGGATTATGACAACGATGCTTGGGACGACGTTTACGAAGATGCTTGTGGTACAGACAAGAACTCTGCAACTAGCATACCATCTGATAATGATGCAGATACCGTGAAACTAGCATATACAGGTGTACAGACTACAGCAGTCAACCTCTGTGATGCGGTTGATCCTGACGACGATAATGACGGACACCTTGACGGTGAATCAGTATCGATTGGTGGACAATATGTTTACTTCAGCTCATTAACAACAAGTATGACTCTACCTGCTGGTGCAACATTAGACGTTGTTCTAACTACATACAGCTATGGTTCTGAAGCGACTCTAATTATGGACTCACCGTCCACAAGTGGAATCAACTTAGAAACAACTGGTGGATACAGTTACTTCGCAAGTTCAAGCACATACACATGGTCTTTCACTGAAGCAGGAACATACTCCTTTACTCTTGGAGATTCATACGGCGATGGCGGACAAATGATGTCTGCTGGCTGGTACGATGATATGTTTGTATTCGATGTGGAAGCATGGGATGATACAGATGGTGACGGTCTAACAGACTATATCGATCCTAACTCAACAGCGTACTCTTACACAACTGTACAACTATGCAGCGGATATGGTCAGACTAACCCTGGTACTCCATGGTACACAATGTCTTCATACCCAAATCCTGCTGTTGGTGATTACATAGCAGTAGATGCTGGTACATCCCCATACGGTGACGATGTATCTGGTGTAGATGACTCTGTATCATGTACCTTTACTCTACCTGCAGGTGAGACTCTGGACATTAAGTTACAGACTGCAAATTATGGTGGTGAGGCAGGACTACTCATGGATTCACCATCAGCAAGTGGGGTAAACTTGGAAACAACTGGTGGATACAGTTTCACTAGTGTAGGTACATACACATGGACATTCGCTGAAGCGGGTACATACACCTTGACTTACAGTGATAGTTATGGTGATGGATGTAACCCAATTACATATGGTCAAGCATGTTTCGTACAAGCAAGTTACTCATACATATCTGGTACAGTTGCACCTACTGTTACAGTATTCGGTACATCACTAGATTATGATGATGATAATGACGGTTATTCTGACTTAGATGAGACTGTAAACTGTGATGATAGCAGTACATACGCATCTACATCTCTACCTCTGGATGCTACAAGCACTCCTGCAGATATGGATGCAGATCTAACTTGTGACGCACTTGATTCTGACCGTGACGGTGACAACTATGGAAATGCTGTTGATGTGTTCCCTGACGATGTTAACGAGTGGACTGACAATGATGCAGACGGAACTGGTGACAATGCAGATACTGATGATGATGACGATGGAACACTTGATGTTTCAGATGCATTCCCAATGGATGAGTGTGCAGATACAGACACTGATGGCGATGGTTCACCTGACACAATAGTGACTGGTTGTACAACATCTCTAACTGAAGATACTAATGATGACAACGATCAAGATGATGACATCGATGATCCGTTCCCATTAGATGATACAGAATGGGATGATACAGATTCTGATGGAATTGGTAATAATGCAGATACTGATGATGACGGAGACGGTGTACTAGATACGGCTGATGTTTGGCCACTTGATTTATGTGCATCTGCTGACTTTGACAGCGATGGTCTACCAGACACAATAGTAGCTGGTTGTACAACTACCTTGACTGAGGATACAGACGACGACAACGACGGTGTTGACGACGTTACTGATGCATGTCCATTCAATGCAGATGAGCAAGTAGATACTGATGGTGACGGATACTGTGACAATCAGGATACTGATGACGACAACGATGGTGTATACGACTTGAATGACTTGTACCCATTAGATCCAACAGAATCCGCAGATAATGATATGGACGGAATTGGTGACAATGCAGATACTGACGACGACAACGACGGTGTTGACGATCTTCTTGATGCGTTCCCATACGATGCTACTGAAACAAGTGACTTCGATGGTGATGGTGTTGGTGACAATGCTGACCTAGATGATGATGGTGACAACGTACTTGACGATGTTGATCCGTTCCCTCTAGACGGTACTGCATGGGTTGATACAGATGGAGATGGAACTCCAGATTACACAGGTCCTCCGCCATTCTCAGGTGATTTCGAGGGTGGAGCAGTTGGTGGAATTTGGCAGACATCTAGCCTGGCAACATATCCAATGGTCGCAGATAGCGGTTCTCCAATATCTGGAGCATTCTCTGCTATGTCAACTAACCAAAACATAGGTAGCTCAGCATCTGGAATGATGATCTCACTAACTAACATGGTGAACGATACAGATACTGATGGAGACGGAATTGCAGACGCTGCATCTTACTCCTTCGCTTATTCTGTATCTACAGAATCAGGTTGGGATTATCTGTCATTCTGTATCGATAACGATGCAAACTGCCAGAGAACTTCTGGATACACAATGCGTTGGGCTGGTTTAACAACCGGTACATACTCTGGAACTGTTGATGCAGGTGCACATACTTTCACATGGAATTACTGGAAAGACTCAGTAGTTGACGGAAATTCAGATACTGTATGGATTGATGATGTAACAATGTCTGTCCCACAAGGTTTGACTAACGCTGACCTTGATGACGATAATGACGGTGTTCTCGATGATATGGATCTAGATTCACTAGACCCATGTGTTGGCGTTGATACAGATGGAGATGGAATGGCAGATAATCTAGGCAGTACAATGCTAAACGGTTCTGCTTGTGACGCTTCAATGTACACTATTGACGAAGATGATGACGGTGATTCATGGTCTGATGCTGATGAAGCAATATGTGGTTCTGACAGTCTTGTAGCTAACTCTACACCTGATGATTACGATGGTGACCAAATCTGTGACATTACTGACACAGACGATGACAACGACGGATTCTCAGATGATGTAGACGCTTTCCCAATGGATAGTAGTGAAGCACTAGATACCGATGGAGATGGTATTGGTAACAATGCAGATACCGACGATGATGACGATACAGTCACTGACGGTCTTGACGCGTTCCCTCTAGATGCATCAGAAAGTAACGACAACGATGGTGACGGAACTGGTGACAATGCAGATACTGACGATGACAACGATGGATGTCTTGACGTTGATGATGCATTCCCAATGAGTGCAGCAGAATGTGTTGACACAGATGGTGACCAACTTGGTGACAATGTTGACCCAGATGATGACGGTGACGGAGTAGCTGACGTAAGCGATCCATTCCCATTAGATGCATCTGAAAGTTCTGACAACGACGGTGATGGTGTTGGTGACAACACAGATACTGACGATGACGGTGATGGTGTTGACGACGTAGACGATATGTTCCCACTGGATCCATTAGAATCCGAGGATTTGGATATGGATGGACAAGGTGACAACTCTGATGCTGACGATGATGGTGATGGAGTCAATGACGGAATTGATGCATTCCCAACAGACAACACAGAATGGGTTGACAGTGACGGTGACGGAACTGGTGACAATGCTGATGCTGACGATGATGGTGACGGTGTTGACGACGTAGACGATGCGTTCCCAATGAATCCATCTGAATCTGCTGACTTAGACGGTGACGGCCTTGGTGACAATGCTGACAACGATGATGACGGCGATGGTGATTCAGATGCTGACGATCAATTCCCAACAGATGCTTCTGAGTGGGATGATACAGATGGTGACGGAGTTGGTGACAACGAAGACACTGATGATGACGGTGACACATACTCTGATGCAGATGAGGATGCTTGTGGATCTAACAGCATGGATGCTAGCTCAGTACCTTCTGACTTCGATGGCGACACAATATGTGACGTACTAGACTCAGATGATACTGATGGTCCTGATGCACCTACTGATGGTGGTACAGAACCTGGATTCGGAAACGTACCAGGATTCCCTGCACTGTTCGCAACTATCGCTCTAATTGGCGCGGCTCTAATCGGTCGCCGTAGAGACGACTGAATCTGATTTAGTCGGACGTAGAACCTAAGTCGGGAGTTTTTACTCCCGGCTTGGGTCCAAACCTTTTCTTTATTCTCAGTGTATGCTTTGAATATTTTGAGCAACACTTCGGGCAAGCCTGATAAGGTAGCCTCTAACCACTTGGAATGATAATCATGCCTGGCACCAATAGAGTTGAAATTAGAACCTTGAAAGTAGGGCGCTATGTTGCTCTTGAAGAAAGTGCTTACAAAATTCTAAGTATGTCCAAATCTAAACCAGGTAAGCACGGTTCAGCTAAAGCAAGAATTGAGCTTGAAGATATATTTACAGGACAAAAGCGTAGCCATGTTGGTACAGTTACAGATAACATATATGTTCCAGTTATAGAAAAAGGATCTGCAATAATAACTCACATCCAGGGTGCTGAAGTCCATGCAATGGATAGTAAAACATATGAAACACTAATTTTACCTCTCGACCCAGCAATGAATTTAGAAGGCGGCGGAGAAATCCAGTGGATGGAAGCAATGGGTAGATTTAGGATCACTCGTGACCATTAGATATTCCATATTTCACCTTTTTTTCGTTTTTTTTCACGTGAAGTATAAGCCACTTCAATCCTTCCAAGATTCTGGGGTAGTATTATGGCTGAAGTCAAAGTTCTTTTGACTAGCGGGTTTTACTATGTATAAATAGGTGAAATGAAAATGCAATCCGATTCTGCAGGGGTGCCAAAAGGTGCTTGGTTACTACTTTTAGTGGCTTTATTCGCAGTTTCAAGTGCAGGGGCAGTATTGCAATCGATGAGTGAAATCCCTCCCATATTACGGGCATCATGGAGAATGCAAGGTACTGCTCTAATTCTTCTTCCCGGATTTATTTTCCAATTATCATCTCTTGATAGAAATTTGTTTTCATCTAAAGATGCGGCAATAATTTTACTTTCTAGTTTCTTCTTAGCTGCCCATTTTGGTTCTTGGGTCTGGTCACTTGATCATACTAGTCTAGTCCACAGTCTACTGTTTGTAACTAGTCATCCTCTAGTCGTTGTTCTGTTAATGCCTATACTAGGTTCTAAAATTAGAAGAGGGCATGTCATTGGTGCTTCGGTTGGTTTTTTTGGTGCAGCGCTTACTCTGAAAGATATTGATGCAGATGGAGAGGTGACATTAATTGGTAATTTTTTCGCGTTTATAGGAGCAGTTACTGTAGTTGGTTATCTTTTTGCAGGCCGATATTTAAGATCAGAAAGAAACATGCCTCTATTTATTTACGCATTCCCAGTTACTTTTCTTTCTGCATTATGGTTGACACCTGCATCAATCATTATTGAGGGGGCTAGTTTTTCTCAAACATTACCTGAGTTAGGGGTTTTCGGATGGTTTGATCTTAGTTGGATATTTTGGGTTGGATACCTATCATTAGGTCCCGGCTTATTGGGTCACACAGGTATCAATGCAGTATTGCGTTGGTTCCCTCCATTGATTGTTTCAATTGCACTATTATTCGAACCAGTAATTGGAGGAGTAATTGGATGGTTCTTGACAGGGGATATTTCATTGGGTATTTGGACAGTAATTGGGGGTTGTTTAATGTTAGTTGGAGCTATGATGGTAAAATTTGAAGAAGCTAATGAGCAAACAATTGATGAATCGCCTTCATGAACTAAAGGCTGCTCGCAACTCTATGACTAAACCAACATTGTTTGTCACAAATGATGATGGGGTAGATGCCCCTGGTATTCAACATCTAATACGAGAATTGAATATTCATGAATATCCTCTGATAGTCTTGGCTCCTGCTACTGAACAATCCGCTACTGGTATGAGAATATCTGTTCGTAAAAAATTGAAAGTTACTAAGAGACAAGACATTACTGACAATTTACAGATAAATAAGAAAATTCCTTTGAAAGTCTACTCCTTAGATGGTTCTCCTTGTGACTGTGTTATTGTTGCGTTAGATGGCGGTCTTAGTATGCTAGAGCCCGATTTTAAACCCTCAATGTGTATTTCCGGTGTTAATCAAGGTCCTAATCTTTCAGTAGATATCATGCACTCGGGCACTGTATCAGCGGCTCGAGAAAGCGCTCTCTATGGAATGCCCTCTATAGCGATTAGTTTGGCAACGTATGAGCATAGTGATTTCGAAGATTCAGTTAAAGGTGCTATCAAAATTATTGAATCTTGTCTAAATTTCCTACCAGTGAATCCTCCTGATCTTCTAAGGCAAAATGGTTCAGAATCTCTGCCTGAATTATCATCCAATGCGGATTCATTAAGGGAGCATTTTTCTCATGGTAATATCTTTCTTAATCTGAATGCACCTTTGAAATGGAATGGTCATTTCAATACAGTATCTCTTGGTTCTCGCTGGTACAGGAGTGCTATTACGAGTCATCAAATAGAAATGGGAGGTCTGGCTTTTGAGGTTGGCGCAGCAGAAATTATAGAGGAAGAAATACCCCAAACTGATTGCTTTTCAGTAAATTCAGGTGAATATGCTATTTCTCCTATCTCTTCATGGCCCGTCAATCATCCGTTGGGCATGCCGAAGTCAATCCTAGATGCAGCAGCAATATCTGATAGTCAGGGATTGCCATTTTGGTTTAGTTCATAGTCTGTCAAAAATATATTGAGAGATTGCTATACATGAATGTCCTTGTAACCATTTTTCACCTAATGATATCTTTTCATATTCTGTGAATTGTTCTATTTCATTTTCATTGAAAGGTGAATCGTCGGAAAGGATAATACCTACTTTTTCTTTTTTTGAAATCTCCGAAATATCTTTGCCATTAGCGTCTAATATATTGATGTCTATCTTTTCTTTTTTCCAAGAATTAATAGTGTCAGAAATATCTCCACCTGAATGGAATATCCCCTGAGTGATTTCTTTATATTGGCCAATTGGTGGAATTGGTAATTTCATTATAGCTTTTATTTGTCCTGCAATAGATCTTTCATCTGGTCTCACACCTGCCAATATCTCTCCGTCAAAGAAAACTCTTCTATCGGGCCCTTCTCCTCCTTGAAGGTGTAATGTGATATTGGTATCTTTCCTTATCCCATGAGATATGAAAAGAGCCGAGTTTATTGCTCTAACTAATACATCTATTCTTCCAGAACCTGGGAGGTCATTTAAATTTAGATTTCCAGAACTTGGTGCCTTATGACCAATAATGGCATAATGCCGTTGCAAAATATCACCCTAAGTCAAAGTCAGCATCATCAATATTCATCATTGATTGCATTTGCCTACGCATCTTTCTGTCGCCCTTCATTCCTTTCATCATTTTCTTAGATTTATTCCACTGACCAATAAGATCCTTTACATCTTTTTCAGTACAACCTGAACCCTTAGCTATTCTTCTAATTCTGCTATGTTTAAGTAACAATGGCTCATCTTTTTCTTGTTGAGTCATAGAATCCATAATCACTCTATACTTTTCTAGATTGTCCTGCATTTGTTTTTTCTGTCCTCGCCCTAGTGACCCCATTCCTCCAAACATAGAGTCAGGAAGATGCGACATTAATTTGTCAACAGTGCCTATTTTACTCATCATTTCCATCTGAGAATACATATCTGTAAGAGTAAATCTTCCCGACATTAACCGTTGAGCTAGTCTCATTGCTTCTTCTTGGTCTAAATCTCCAGGTGCTAAATCAATCAGTCCCTTGATATCTCCCATTCCTAGTAGTCTTGAAATGAACCTATCAGATTCGAACTTTTCTAAATCCTTGACTTGCTCTCCTTCTCCAACGAAGACAATAGGTGCCCCTGTTGTTGCTACAGCTGAAAGTGCTCCGCCTCCTCTAGCAGTACCATCTAACTTAGTTACAATAGTACCAGTTACTCCCACAAGATCATGGAATGTTTGGGCGACTTTTCCAGCGGCTTGACCTACTTGGGCGTCGATAACAAGAAATCTCTCTGTTGCATTAGCAATTTCTGCAATTTCAATTAATTCTTCTCGTAATTGTTCATCTAAACTATCTCTTCCTGCAGTATCTATGATTACAACATCTGAATTACCTACTTTCTTCAGACCATTCTTCACAATCTTTGCAGCATCTTTTTCTTCAGGTTCACCATATACCTCGATATTTGTTCCTTCTAGTAACTGACAGAGTTGTTGGTATGCTCCCGGTCTGTGGACATCTGCTTCAATAACTCCAACTTTGACTCCATGTCTTCTTCTCCACCAATCAGCAATTTTTGCAGTAGTGGTAGTTTTACCTTGACCATACAAACCAACCATTAGGATGGTTTCATTATGAGGTTTTATCTCTCTTGGTGGCCCAAGTATTCTTACAAGTTCTGAATAAATAAGATTCATTGCATGAGTTTCAAGTTTCAAACCTGGTGGTTTTTCTTCCTCTAATAGCCTTCTTTCTATTCTCTCAGTGATCTCTTTTGTTTGCCTAACATTGAAATCAGCTTCTAATAATGCTCTTCTCAGAGAACGGCTTAGGTCTTTTACAGATTCTTCATCAACCTGCTTTTTTCCCTTCAATAAACCAATCGAACCAAGAATACGATTCTTGAACCCCTCGAGCGCCACAACCTCGGGTGATGTTAGGGTGGTTTGAAGGTTATTAGAGTCGGTGAACTGAAAGGTAGAACCCTATCGCCAATCATGGCCGTTGCTGAGATCCCTCTCGTGCAGATGCAACTTGCCTTTGCAATAGGGCTCTTGGGCGTATATATTGGGTGGAGAGGCATCATAGCCAAGATGACTGGATTTTACGATATGGCGGGTGCATTCAAATATCTTCTTTACGGTATTGTATCAGGAATGGTTTTTGCAGTAGCATCTGATGAGATGATACTACAATTTGGTGTAATTAACTCACAATTGAATATCGCTACTGCATTTTTTGTTTCATTACTTATTGCTGCTTCAGAATCGGCATTAGTTTTATTTTTGCTTGGTAGACCCAAGATAGTCGCTTTACGTTCCTCGACTCCTTACGGTTGGACACTGGGTCTAGGTATGGGTGCAATGTTTACTTCTGTACTTATAGTGAGACTTTTCGACCCACAACTGACCTCTGAATTCTCAGGTTTTTCTATACTTTCAGTCATTATAGCTCTTTCATTAGCAGTAATTGCTTGTGTAGGTAATGCAGAAATATCAACTTTTCAAGGCATGGGGGTACTAAATCATCAAAGATTCAAAACGTTCTATCTCAGTACAATTGCACGTAGTATTCTAATTCTTGGATTAATACTTACATTATGGTATCCTTTGATAATATTATTTTTTGCCCCTATTGTCTCTTATTATTGGCCAATTGCTCAAAATAAGTGGCTGCCAATTGGTATGACTCCTGCTGCATCGCAGGCGTTTCGTAGAACTATAAGACAAGATCAGAAAATTCGTCTTGCTTCTAAAAATCGTATTAGAGGAGAAAGAATCTTCGAGGAAGAATGATTTTTTCGATTACTGTAAAATATTCGTTAATGACTACATTTGCAATTCACCAGTAAGTATGATTATATTCGTTCGGTTAAGGCAGGGTAATAGATGAGAGTAATCATTGCTGGTGCAGGGGAGGTTGGCAGAGGAGTTGCTAACGCCCTGAGACAAGAAAAACGCAGCGTCGCTCTAATCGACCCTAAACCTAGTGCTATCAATGAATCTCAGTCTTTAGATTGTCTTCTCGTAACTGGTTCAGTACTTTCTAGGGACTCTCTCTTGAGGGCAGGGATTAGTGATGCAGAGATTATCGTAATGGCTACGAATAACGATGAAGTTAACCTTCTTGCATGCGCCTTTGCTAAGAGAGTTTACAGTGAACAAGTTGGAGATAGAAATGCCGCCGGCTTAACTGTGGTTGCTGTAATCAGTAATCCTAATTTATTGAACACAGATAGAGGAGCAGGTCCACTTGAAAAATGGACTAGAGCCGACCATATTGTTTGTTCATCAGATCAAATTGTAGAACAGTTAGCTGCAGGTTTACTTGCCCCCTCAATAGATGAAATACTTTCCTTTGGCGATAAATCTTGGATTTCTGCCGTCAATGTAACTTCTAAATCTGCTCTTATTGGTGTAAGTACGGGAGATGTAACTAATGTTTTTGTTGATATTCCTTTAATATATGCGATTTCCTCTGAAAATGACGGTGGCAGATTAACGGATGGTAGTGAAATAATAAAAGAAGGAGATATTCTTGTTTTTGTTTCCCGTTCTACTTCTAAATTCAATCTGATTACTAAGGCTGTTGGTCGCATAGACCCTGAACTACCAGAGAAACCTCTTGTTGCAATTTTTGGTGCTACGCAATTCGGTAATAAACTAGCTAAACACTATCTCGAAATTGGTTCTGAAGTAGTTGTAATAGAACCTAACCTCGATCATGCCAATGAATTAGTAGGCTCTAAAATAGGTATGAATAAAAGACTAGATGTGATTCATGGTGATCCTCAAGATGAAGATTTACTTCGAGAATTAGGAATTGATAACCAAGATATTACCATTGCTGCATTGAATGACGATAATCTAAATATCGCTATATCTATGCGTGCTAAAGATAAGGGTGTTGCTAGAACTGGATTATTACTCAAAGATAGAGCATTAGTTGAAGCTGTGCAAAGAATAGGCCTTACTCGACCTATTAGTCGTCGATTAGTAACCGTAACTTCCATACTCAAATCAATCCATATGAATATACCTGGTACATATCAGTCAATACCTACTCTCCCTGAAATTATTTCACTGTCTGCTACTTTAAATTCAGGTAATAATTTAGTGGGTAAGACGGTGGAAGAGGCTGAATACAAAATCGGTTCGAGGATAGTTCTAATAGAAAAAGAAGATGATGATGGAGTTTTAAATGTTCTAACTCCTAGTCAGGTGGATGTTCTTGAAGTATCCGATAAAATCTATCTTTTCTTAGAAAAAACAGATCTAAAAAGAGTTGAAAAGTCTTTGGAGAACTGATAATGCGTTGGGATGTAATAGGCTTAGTACTTGGATGGACGATAAGGGTTGTTTGTATTCCACTTTCAGTTGTTGGAATATTCAGTTTTTATGTTGAAGGTCAAGAATATGCCATTAAAACATACTTAATCCCCTTAATTCTTGCAGCATTTGTCAGTCAGTGGTTTATCAATAAATCGCAGAATAGTAATAGTACTCAAAGAGTTAGAGATAGAGAAGCGTTCGCATCAGTTGCTTTAGGATGGATTCCAGTAATTGCTCTTGGTTCAATGCCCTTTTGGTTAGGTGGCACATTTTATGGTCCATATGATTTAATTAGTAATGATGCCAGTTTTGTCGAAGTTCTTCATGGTTTACTCTATTCTTGGTTTGAATCAATGTCTGGTTTTACAACTACCGGTGCTACATTAATTGACTCAACCCTAAGTCCTATTTGCATCAATGCGGGACAAGATATTGATTGTATCGCAGAGCAGCCAAAGAGTATTTTACTTTGGCGTTCTTTAACACAGTGGCTTGGAGGTATAGGAGTCATAATGCTTGGTTTATTGATATTTTCTAGTGTTCTTGGAGGTGGTATGAATTTAGCAAGAGCCGAATTAACGGGGCCGTCTCTTTCTCGTTTAGGGCCAGATTTACAGTCTACTGCAAGAATATTATGGCTTATCTACACATTCCTGACTGTGTTTGAAATAGGCTTACTATACTTCTTAGGAGATATGTCAATATTCAATTCAATTAATTATTCTTTCTCTACTCTTGCAACCGGAGGATTCGGCACCTCAGATGGAGGTATAATGTCATTTGATTCCGCTTTAATAGAATCTATAATTATGGTTTTCATGCTACTGGCATGTATTAATTACAGTCTTTATTATTTGATAATTTCAGGTCGTTCTAAAGATGCATTGAAAGATGAAGAACTTAGGACTTATCTGTTGATTATATTTATTGCATGGTTGGCAATGGGTTTCAATCTTTTACGTTCAGGAAATGGTGATGATAGTTTCTTAGAGACGATGAGGCATTCAGCTTTCCAAGCCATATCAATGTCAAGTACAGGATATTCTTCAGCAGATTTCTCTAAATGGCCAGTTTTCAGTCAATTTGTTCTCTTATTATTGATGATAGTTGGTGCTTCTGCGGGTTCTACTGGAGGCGGTTTGAAAGTTCTCAGGATTCGTGTTGCTTTCGAATTGGCCAAGAGAGAAGTTCTACGTATAATCCAGCCTAAAAAAGTGATAGCAATGAGAGTTAATGATGAAGTTCTTAATGAAGATCAAGTTTTCATTGTTTTAGGGATGATTAGTTCTTGGTTAGTTCTTGCCATGTCTTCAATGTTATTTATTTCATTTATGGAACCAAGTTGGAGTTTGGATGATGTTCTCTCAGTAGTTGTTTCATCACTGGGTAATACTGGTCCTGCATTAGGTCAATTCGGTCCCACTGCAACATGGTCTAGTATGAATGAATTAACAATATTTTGGACATCTATATTGATGTGGTTTGGTCGTCTCGAATTACTTACTGTCTTAGTTCTACTACATCCTAGGACTTGGACTGATTTGAATTAATTAGAATGAATCTAATCTGAATTGTTTCCCTGTGTCTTCTTTGACTTGTTCTTTTTCTGGGACTTCATCAATCTCTGGAATTGGATCATATTCCTCTTCCTCTTCATTCAGTTCATTGAATGCTTTAAGAATCTTAATTCCCATAGGTTTTGACTTAGCAATTCCATATAGGGAAAGGTGATCTTCTGCCGACAATCCCAATTTCATAGATAATGAAAAATCCATCGGATCTCCACCAATGTCTTGGTCGTGAACTGCTAATAGATTGGGCCACAACTCTTCTCTTACTGATGCTTTACTTGTGTCTAGTTGTTTACTAAGATTATCTATTACTGAACTAGTCGTATTCGTTCTCCCTCTTCTCAAAAAGTTAGGGTATGTGATGAAAGGTTCTCTGGCTGAATCTATAGGTTTCATCGCAACAGCAGCCTGCGCAGAAAGTACTGATCCCCAATACCAAGACCTGTAAGCTCTATTCTTATATTTTGTAGCCAGTGCTCTGTCGGCGCTAACCATTGCTGAACTCAATTCTTCCAAGGTTCTGTTATCGAACATACTTTGATTATTCCATGTAAACCATGAAATCATTTGGTCTGGATCTTTATCGGAATTGAGCAATATTTTACCAGCCTCTTTTCCAGAACGGCTCTTGTATACTTGCTTAAGTGCCTTAAATACGTCAATCTGCGAGTCTCTTATTGCTACTGATGCAAGATCTTGTACTGCTGCAATATCTATGTGCTCTCCTGATATTACAGAAACTGCCTGTAAATCTCTGATTAGTGCCCTTAAATCCCCTGGATTTCCTTCAATTAATTCTTCTAATGCACCTGGGTCAATTGAATATCCCTCTGAATCCAATACCCTGCGTGATATCTTTCTCATATGCATTTTTTCTACTCTCTTGAACATAATTTGATCTGCAAGTCTCAATAATCTATTTTGATTTGTTTTCCAGTTCCTGCCACTGCCCCAGAGCCTCATAGGATCATTACAGGTCATGATTATCGGTTGCTTAGTTTTTGATAGAAGGTTCATGAGTTCTGCTTTACCACCTGAATCCCCCTTTAGTCCAACTTCATCTCCAGATATTTTTCTCTCTATTGTGTCATCTTTTAATTTAGCAAAACTTCCGCTAAGGTGGTCTACTTCATCAAGCAATATCAAAGTCCTTCCATTACTTGTCGAATTTTCAGAAAATTGATCCAATGAAATATGTTGTGACCCTCTCGTAGCAGCCTTCCTTATAGCGGCTGCATTTCTTTCTTCTGACGCATTTAATTCTATGACAGTCCAACCTTTTTCATTCCCTATGGCTTTAGCTAATGTTGTCTTTCCTACACCTGGTGGTCCTGAAAGTAAAATCCCTTTTTTTTCTGGTGGATTTGGAGAATCCCATTTTTCAAGCCACGTCTTAATTCTTCTAAGTTGAGCCTCATTCCCTTCCATTTTCCCTATAGAAGAGGGTCTATATCGCTCGGTCCAATCTTCGACCAAGTGTTCGCCCACAGCAGTTGCCTAAGTTGGCACTTATTGAAGATTCGTTAAAATAAAGATGAAACATTGCCCGAACTAATAAGGCTCAACAACTCTCTAATCCCAATTCTGATTTGTTTTTGATCATCTCTTCGTCTAACAGTTACTGTCTCATCTTCTAGTGTAGTATGGTCGATAGTAACTGCCCAAGGAATACCTATTTCATCTGCTCTAGCATATCTTCTTCCTATTGATTTACTGGAATCTATTAGCGATGTAATTCCTTTCATGGAATTGAGTGTTGAGTTTAATTTTCTAGCAGCATCTCCCATTCCATCTTTTTCAAATAATGGTAAAACAATTAGATCCGCTGGTGCTACTGATTCGGATAATTTCAGAAGATTGTATTTTTCTCCTTCTTTCTCTGTTTCCTCATAGGCATGATCTAAGATATGCCAGATTATTCTGTCAATCCCAAAAGCAGGTTCGATAACATGTGGTGTAAACCACTCGCCAGCTATATTTCTGCTCACAACTTTTCTTTCTACCATCTCTGCAGTAATCTCTACTTTAGTCCCGTCATTTACTAACAGTTGGAAAGGGAGTGTATTTGGTAATTCCTTTAATTGTTCTAATGCCTCTAAGACTATTCCTGCTTTTCCTCTAAAAATCGGCCCTAATATTGAGGTATTTGGTGCAAGAACTTCCTTTGATTCAATTTTTGGTTCATTAAATTCTCTCCAGGCCCTCAAAGAATTAGAATTTGAGTATTTTTCATGTGAAAGTAAATCATGGCAGGTTCTATTAGCAATACCTACGCATTCAATCCAACCATGTTCTCCTAATATTTCACAGTCCCAGCAATCCTCTGCATAATGTGCCATTTCAGTACCTTCATGTTGTCTGAATCTTATTTTAGAAGGATCTATTCCTACTTTAATCAAGAAGTCCCAAGTTCTCGATAGAAAATATCCTACTGTTCTATCTTTTATCAATCCTTGATTTATAGCATCATGAAATGAAAGTTTGATAACCTCTCTCTCATGTCCTTTAGGATCTGGAATTAAAGAAATGATTTCTTTTTTCATCGAGATATCTACTAGCGGTGGACTCTCAGGATCTATGAAATACTCCAATTCTGCCATATTAAATTCTCTCAATCTAATCATTCCTTGTCTAGGGCTTATTTCATTACGGTAACCTTTACCAGTTTGAATAGCACCAAAAGGTAGTTTTTGCCTGAAATGACGATATAATGATGGAAATAACATGAACATTCCTTGAGCGGTTTCTGGCCTCATATATGCCTGTCTACTAGCCTTCATGGCACCTATTTTAGTTCCAAACATCAAATTCATTGGTCTAGAAGGTGTCCATTCTTTTTCCCCACAATTAGGGCACTCGATATTATTAGAAACAAGGATATCATCTATTTCATCGGAATCGAGAATATCTGGATTTGGATGATGATTTTCTGCCAATTGATCTGCTCTATATGCACTAGAACACTTACTGCATTGAGTCATCAGGTCGTTGAATTCTCCTACATGTCCGCTTGCAATCAGTACGGGTTCAGGAGTTATAGTTGGTGAATCTATTTCGACTATGTCTCCATTCATAGTCCAATGTTCTATCCAATTCTGGATGACTTTTCTTCTGATTGAGGCTCCTACTGGGCCATAATCTATTAATCCGGAAACTCCTCCATATATTTCGAAAGCAGGAAGCACAATCCCTCTACGTTTCAGCATTGCTGAAAGCCTCTCTACACGCTTCTCATCTGTCATATTATGAACCTTTGACACGGCGTTTACCTTTCAAGCCATCCTTAGATGATTGCTTGAAAAACGGATTTTTAGACGATATTAATTGTTACAATATTCACAATTAGAGGTTATTTTGGATACTTTTAAAATCCAACAGTATAAGTACTCAATCGATACGCTTCTGTTCGCGGTGTAAATAAAATGCCAGAAATTGAATATGTGACAGAAGTAAAGGAGACTGAGGAACTCCTAGAAAAATTATGCCCTCCTGTCAGAGATTGGTTCAAAGATAAGTTCCCCGATTTCACGCATCCTCAGAAAGTAGCAATACCTAGAATAATGGATGGAGACCATCTTTTATTATGTTCTCCAACTGGTTCCGGTAAGACACTAACTGCCTTTCTTACAGTGATTAATGATTTAGTTAGTAGATCCTTAGATGGAAGTTTAGATAATTCTGTTCAATGCATGTACATATCTCCAATTAAGGCTCTTGCTAATGATATACAGAAGAATCTAATAGGTCCATTAACAGAAATTAAAGAGAGTTATTTACCTTCACGTGCTAAAGATATTACAGTTGGATTGAGGACGGGAGATACTCCTCAGAAAGAAAGAGAAAGAATGCTGAAAAAACCTCCTCATATTTTGATTACGACACCTGAGTCACTTGGTCTCGCTCTCGCTAGTAAAAGATTCAGACCACTTCTTAATGATATGAAATGGATGATTATTGATGAAATGCACTCTTTAGTACCAACTAAGAGAGGTACTCATTTATCGTTAAGTCTAGCACTAATGGATTCCGTCATTGATTCTAATGTTCAAAGAATTGGAATTAGTGCTACTATGGAGCCTTTGGATGCTGTTGCGGAATATTTGGTTGCATCAGATAGCCGTGATAGTGATGTTAATCCACAGAAAGTCACCATAGCAAAAATTTCAGGTTCGCGTGAACTTGATCTTGATATTATTTTACCAACGCCTAGATTTGCTTCTACACCAATCAAAGAAATCTTAGATCATAATGTTAATCGCATCAAAGAATTAGTAGAAGCTCACACAACTACTTTAGTTTTCGTAAATACAAGAAATATGACTGAGACTGTGGTGCAGAAACTAAAAATCGCAGGACTGTTGGGTGTAGAAGGTCACCATGGTTCAATGGATAAAGCGATACGACTTGATGTAGAGCAACGTTTGAAAAATGGTTATCTGAGGTGTGTAGTTTCATCCAGCAGCCTTGAAATGGGTATTGACATAGGTTCTGTTGACTTAGTCATACAAGTTGGTTCACCCGGTAGTATAGCTACCGCACTACAAAGAATAGGTCGTGCTGGGCATCAAGTTGGAGGAATTCCACGTGCCCGATTCTTACCTATATCCCCTCATGATCTACTAGAAATTGTTGCTCTCCAAACTGGAATACTAAGAGGTTCAATGGATATCCTAAAATTCCCTGAGAATTGTCTCGATGTACTTGCCCAATTCTTAATTGGTTTATCAATAATTAAAGAATGGGACATCGATGAAGCCTATGTTTTAGCAACTGCATCATGGCCTTACAGAAATTTACCTTATGACGATTACATTGAAGTTCTTGATTTATTGGAAGATGAAAGAAGAATTTGGATTGAATGGGAAGATAATAAATTCGGCAAGCGTGGTTTCGCTCAGATGATATACTATACGAATATCGGAACTATTGCTCCAAATAATAACTATTTAGTTTTCACATCAGATGGGACCATGGTCGGTCAACTTTCTTCGAGTTTCGTATCTAGTTTAAGGAATGGTGATGTATTCCTACTTGGAGGTTCAACATATCGAGTAAGTAGTATTCGTGGTACTAGAGTTAACGTTACTCCTGCAACTGGTTTCAGACCAACAATACCTTCATGGACTGGTGAAGCAAATAGTCGAACTCATGAATTGAGTCAAGAGGTATTGGAATTATTGGAGGAAGTTGCAACTTATACACGTTTAGAAAAAGATCCAATGACAATATTTACAGGCGTTTTAGGTCTTAACAGGCCAGTCGCACATGCAGTTTCTGGATTTTTCCAAGAACATGTGGCTACAACTTTCCAAGTTCCTAGCAACGATTTGATTTTAGTAGAACAAGTTGAGGCCCCCCTTCCTACATATATCGTCACAACTTGCCGCGGCCGAGCATTTAATCTAGCATTAGGTCATCTTTTTGCAGGTATTGCAACCAATGACAATATTATTGTTCATGAGCTTTCATTTGATGAAAATGGATTTATGATTAAATTAAGTCATGAGGTTGAAATTGCATTAATCCCAGAAATTTTCAAACAAGGAAACAGTAAAGATGTTCTCCAAAAACATATGATGGAATCTCAGTTATTCGCTAAAAGATTCCGTGAGATTTCTAGTCGAAGTATGCTAAATCCTCGAAGGATAGGGGCCGAAGAGGTTAGTCCGAAACAATTCCAGCAGAGAGCAGAACAAATAATGCAAAAACATAGACAGATGGAAGATTCTGTTTTGATACGTGAAACAATGAACGAGATTCTTCATTCAGATCTTGATATGGCTCAACTTGAAATATTCATCAATAGGATGGATAGTGAAAATGTACGTATTGTTCACAGAAGGGTCAAAATGCCATCTCCTTTAGGAATGACCTTGTTCATGTCTTCATTCGAAGATTTATTGTCATTAAGGACTAGGGCGTACTTAATCAAAGACGTCGATCCTGAAATTTTACGTCGTCTATTAGGTGCTCGTTCATTGGCGACTGATCTCGACAAATCAAAAATGGCAGATTATTATCGTTCAAAGATCTCTGAACCTATGAATGCAAATGGTCTTCTGCGATTAATGGATATGGGTGGTGGTCTGAACAAAGAATTGTCTAATCCCTTGTATGAACATAAATTGAAAGATATTGACCTCGAAGTACTCACATCATGGGTCCGAGAATTAGCTGAACGTGGATTGATTGCTAGAGTTAGAGGAACTGGTCATGAACAGATTGACAATAAATGGTTCTCGATGCGAATGGCTGATGTTCACGGCACTCTTGGGTGCCTTGCAGTAGCAGGTGGTTCCGATCTTGAGGATATCAGAGAGCTTTACACAGGAGGTTTGACCTTTGAAGTGGGTAGTAATTATGACGGATTTGAGGCTAAAGAATGGAAGAGGAAAAATCTTTCTGACCCTCAAGATTGTTTAAGAATGAAGTTACTTGATATGCTTGGTTCAGAAGGTCCGCAGGTATCAGATAGTCTGTGCGGACGCCTACCTTTCCCTAAGGCTCAGGTTGAAGCAGTTCTACAAGAACTAGAAATGAAAAATTTAGTTTCTATAGGTTTCTTTACTCAAACTGATGAAGGCGAATATATTCTTCGGGTAGATGAGTATCGAATTACCGGAGGAAGTGTCGAAGTAGTAGATTATCGAACTCTTCAAAATCATCTTCTTGCTAAGTCATTCAAAGAGTATGATGAACCTTCTGATGCGATTAGAAATTTAACCTTAGTACAACGCAGGGATGAGTTGCTCCATAGAGTGAAAAATTATAGGTTTAGAGACTGGAAAGATATCAAACATGACTCTTCAGTATTCAATGGGCGATTATTGCATAATCGTGTAGGTTATACAATGAAAGATCAAATCCCAATGTTTTTGGGTCTTCGTAGTGAGCCTTGGATCGGCTATCTTGAACAGGAGTTATTAGATAAAATTCCTCCAGGTGGGTTATCCAGAACCGAACTATTTGATGGATATCCCAAGGGTAAAGAAAATGCCCATATTCAAAGAAGTTTAAAGAGTGCTCTAAATAATCTTGAACGTCAATTGATTGTTGCTAAACAATATGTAGTATTGCCTAATAGGAAACGTTCTCTTGCAGTATTCCATAGGATACATGAAGTCGTAGAACCATTAGACTTCGCGAGTGCAGTTAAACAGTTGATTGAAGCCATTGGTCCAGTAAGACTTCACACTTTACGATTTTTCGTTAGTAGACCAGTTGAAGAATTAGCTGAAGTACTTCGTGAATTAGATGAATCAAAGAAAATCAGGCGAATTGTTGCACTTCAGCCAGACCCAACTGATTATTACGCATCTCAAGAAGATGCCGAATTATTGATGCAACCTCTTGTAGAAGATAGAGAAATGAGAATACTTTCTCAATCTGACCCATTTTGTAGCAGATTTATACAAGAAGTTCGCTTAATTTTGAAACAGGGTTGGTATCACCCTGTTTTCAAAGGAGTCGATCCTATCGGTAGAATCTTAATGTTTGTAGTTAATGATTATTTAGAAATCAAAGATATAAATATACCACATTCTTACTTAGATGAGTTCAAAGATACATTTGATGAACTCCTAAATAATTATAGGGATCGCTTAGTAGATGTGTCTGTTTTACATGCCTTCAATTCTATACCTGTCCATGATTGTGACGAGAATATACAGAAGATTTTAGCCGAATTAGGCTTTACTTCAATGGGTGATGGTGAAAGGTATATTCGAGGTGGAGTAGTAGAGCCACGTTCTAGGCAGGAAGTCAATAGGATGCTATTCTATCATCATCAAATGCATCAGAATTCCAGACATGAAAATGAAACCTTGGCATTAGATAAGATGGATGAGTTAAGGGATGATTTTGCATTACGTGGCCGCTGCGAGATGTTCAGAGTTAATCTGAAAGCGATGGCTGCTGCACATCAGTTAGCTCAGGGTACAAATTTACGTGGGCACTTAGTATGGGGTAGGAAATCACATTTTGAAAAGTTATTGACTATACGTAATTTACAACATAATGAAGAAGATGAAGATATTCTTCAGTTTTTCAGGGAACATCATGATCCGGTTATTTTTATGGAAAGACATGCTATGAAAAGAGCAGAATTTAGAAAATTAATATCACCACTCGTTCGAAGTGGACATCTTATTCAAGATTATAGGGGCGGTTTTAAGACAATTAGTCCTAATAGTGATTCTGATTTATGGGATGTTAAGTCGGAATATATTAGAGGATTAGTAAGCGAATACCCTGTTATCTCATTGAAACAGGTTGAAAGATTAGCTGGTTCCGCATTCTCGGCAGAAGAAATCAGTGATGTTATGCATGCTTTCGAAGAAGATGGAACTCTAATCAAAGGGTTCCTTGTTGATGACTTACAAGATATTTGTTGGGGTAGACAAGATATCCTTGAAGGACTTAAAGGAATTAGGAAAACTAGAGACCTTGTAGTACCTCCATCTGATCCATTAATACATTATTTCGGTAGTCTTCTGAGAGAAAGGTTTGGTTTTGGTTCAGCATATATGGTATTCCATAAAGAAGAACCTATTGCGGCATTCAAAGCTAATACCAAGGATGGTGTTATTGAAGTTACGGATTTCGTAGGAGACTCCGAATTAGAAAAAGAAGCACTCAGGGTTATGAAAGAATTTGCTTGGGAGCATGATATGCCATTAACTGGTAAATTATATGAACAACTGCGTTCAAGATGATTTCTCGACCCCTCTCATTTTGTCAACAACATCAAACATCGGATCCAAAATTTTCATGATATGTTTGTGTAATTCTGGCAATAAATCGAATAGTGCTATAGCCATTAAGAACATTGCAAATAGTGAAATTGCCTTTGCGGCGTAGCTATGTGTGAAGTCAAACATCTCTATACCCATAAGTGACCATTCTGGATAAGTCTCAGTTAACCACACAATTCCTGCGTTTCTAAACATGTTTAGTACATAGATTGTAGGTAATACAATCAAAAGCCCTCTTGCTCTTCTTTTCCAAGATACAGAACTTAGAGCCCCTATTGCTCCTACAAAAATAATCATTGATTGTAAACCTGAACAAGCCATTATGAATTGAACAATTACTTTATTATCTGAATCAAAGAATTGAACATAAAATCCTTCTTCTGCTAGTGACTCTGTAAGTATCCACTTATTCCCCTCCCATTCTGATACGGGTATGTCTGTTCCATCATCCAAGGCCACCATCATTTCTCCAATGTGATAATTCCCTAATCCTGAGAACTCCAGCATTAATTCAGTACTTTCTGCCGTCAATTGAATTAATGCCATATTCAGATACGGGATGCTGAATATAACAAAATAGGGTATTATCGCCCAAGTGAAACAACCTCTCAACCACTGTAAAGCTTCTGGCGTATTTTCAGTTTTAATTTCCCATATGGCTAGTGCGATTCCTCCTGGAAGAGCACTGGCTGTCATCAGGATCAAAACAGGGTCGGAAATTTCAACGTAATGTTCAGATTGTAAGTAAAAGTAGATTCCGATAAAAATCCATCCTGAAGCAGCGGAATAATTTGATTTTTTATCCTCAGGTCGATAAAAACTGAGGCCTAAAAAGAGTGCACCAATAATTATTATTAATAATTCCAAAGCCATTTTATTCACTCCTATTACCTCTCCAAAACTAGAGACGATAAGTCCGATAGGCTCCTCCATTGATACTCCTACTACGCTCAACTCGTAAATAGGATGCCCTCATCCGTACACTCGGGGTTTCACCATGGGATTCGACTTTTCTGACTTTGCTGACTCATATATTAGTGATTTAAAGCAGACTCTTGATGATATTTCTATGGATTCATTGAAGCGATTTTGGGAGTTAGTAGAGTTGACCAAAAAAGAAGGCGGGAGTATCCATTTCATAGGTAATGGAGGAAGTGCGGCGACCCCCTCTCATAGTGCAGGAGACTGGTCGAAAGAGTTGAGAGTCAGAACAATTGCTCATACTGATAATATTTCTTCATTTACTGCTTGGGCTAATGATACAGAATATTCTAATGTATTTGTCGGGCAACTTTCAACTTTTATCAGAAGTGGAGATTTGGTTGTAGCTTATACCGGTTCAGGCAATTCCTCTAATGTGATTAATGGCATTAATTTCGCTAAAGAAAATGACTGTAGGACTGCTGCGATAACTGGTAACTACAAAGGAATGGCTGGTGGTAAAATAGTTGCTTTAGTAGATGTTGCAGTAATAGCTCCAACTCAGTCGATGGAAAGAATCGAAGATATTCAATTGATAGTTAATCATATCGTTAAGGAGGCAATAAAGTCTCACCATGGCTTGTGATTGTATGCTTCTTCCTCATAGAGACGGTGACGATTTAGATGCTCCTTTGGAATTAAAACCTCTCCCTAATGGTCCTTGGGAGGGTAAAATAGCCTATTTGGATCGAGACGGAGTTTTGAATAAGGGTTCTGAAAATTATATTAATTCACCAGATGAACTAGTAATTTTACCTGGAGTGTCTAATTCCATAGCGGCTCTAAGGGAAGCAGGTTTTCGTATTTGTATTGTAACGAATCAATCACCAATCGGGAGAGGGATATGGTCCTCTGAGAACCTTCATTCTATACATGAAAGAATGAGAGAATTGCTTTTCAACGAAAATTCTAATGCACATCTTGACTTAATTTTGTATAGTCCATACCCTCCTTGGGATGGTTCTTGGGCACGTAAACCAAATCCTGGTATGCTTGAGGCAGGGCGGCAAATTATTGATGCGTCTGAGAGTAACTCTAGAATGAATCTTCAATTTGATATCAACTGGAAAGACAGGCCTGATGAATCTAGTTCAGTCATGGTTGGAGATAGAGGAGTCGATATGGAAGCGGCAACGAATTTTGGTGTTCGAGGTTTGAGATGTGATCCTGATATTGGACTTTCTCAAGTTATCTCTATGATATTAGGTGATTAGATTTGGCTGCTCATGCAGATTCATGCCGAGTTTGGATTGGTCTTGATGACACAGATAATCCTGATTCTGGTTGTACAACTGCCACATTTGATGATTTATTGAAAGAAATATCTCAAATAGAGAATGTAGAAATCATTGAAAGACGTCTTGTTCGATTATGGCCTTTCGCAGAACGAAGAACACGAGGAAATGGTGCATTAGCATGTGTGATAGATTGCCCTAAAAAATCTCTCTTATTTCTCGAAGAGTTACTTTCTAATTTTTTCAATCAACTTTTATCCGAACTAGAAATCGATGAAAATAGTCTTACATCACCCGCTTTAATCTTCTCGTTCAAAGAACTTGATGAGAATTTTTATTGGGAAGCAGTAAGACAAAAAGTCGATTTAGACATTCGTCGAGAAAGTCTTAGAGGAGTCAAAGTCCTAAGTCTTGAAAATTCAGATTGGGGTTTGATTGGTGCTTCTTCAGCAATGGCTTGGCAACCTTCTGAAAATTCTACTTGGGAGCTTATTGCTTGGAGATTCTCTGATAATATAGGGACTAAAAGAAATATTACTTCTTCAGTGGTCAAAAAGATGGAATCTCTTCATCCCGAAACTTTTGTTAATCGTGACCCCACTGCTGATAAAGGCCTAATTGCACCAAGAACTCCTTGTCCTGTTCTCTATGGGATTAGAGGGTCGAAACCTCAGGCAGTATTGATGGCACATAAATGGATTCAAGGACAATCCGGCGTTGAAAGATGTGAGAGATTCGCCATTCATAGAACTAATCAGCTAAGTGATGACCACGTTCTTGGATTCTCAAGATCCACTGTACTCACTAAATCAATAGAGACTAAAGGTGCACATTCTAGTTTACAGGTATTGTCTGAAGGAAAGAACCTCACACTAGTCGCCTTTAAAGAAGGAGGGGATGTTAATAGTCTTCTTAGAAAATTGATACCAGGTGACCGTATTGATTGGTTAGGAATGAAAGCCCCAGATGGAAGTATTCATCTAGAGAGACTCAGTATTAATTCCTCATTGCCTAGAATTACTGGAAGGCCAATTTGTTGTAATGGTAAAACAATGAGAAGTGCCGGTTCTAATCAGCCTCTAAGGTGTCTAAATTGTGAAAGGGTTGTAGAGAAACATTGGTTATATGAAGAAATCAATCTAAATGGGATTGAATTGGTTAGTGGATGGGCTGAACCATCTCCTTCGCAACGAAGACATCTTTCCAAACCACTTTCTTTAGGTATCCCCTTGAGTTTAGAAAATATTTAGGTGACGAAATGGATTTGAGCGTTGTTATAAATTTCGTCCTCATAATCATTGCAATTTTGATGTTATTCTATATAATTTCGTTTAAGTCAAAAAATACAACTTTAGAAGAAAATATCGATGAAGAATACACAGGTGCAGCAAAGAATCCTGATAAATTGGCTGAACCTAGTGACGAAGCATTGAATGAATTTGATAAATTATTAGAAAATTTTTAATTCTTTTTTTCAAATCCTTTCTTTGTTAAATGAACGATTGTCTGTTCGTCACCGTCTGTAATCATTACTTTCTGATATTGTTCCTCTATCTTTGTCAACCAAACTGTTCTGAATATACTTCCAAGAGACTTTTCACCTCTTACCATCCATCCATTAAGTCCCCTTTTTTTCCCTGATGCGTCTTCGTATGAATTTGAAGTAATTATGATTCTCGTTTTCTTGTTTAATCCTGCTAATTCCTGCATTAGGGTGCAGTCACTTTTCTTGGCTCTCCCATAACTTTCACACCATTCTTCAACGATTAGCAAATCCTCTCCTCTCAATGATGGAATCATTCTCTTGATGGGTTCCACTTTTCCTGAAATATTATTTCCGAATTCAACAATCATCATTCTATTCATTTCATTTTCCGAATGATGGCCTAGAATATCCAATAATTTCTCATTATGTGATAATTCTCTAGTCATCCATATGACTCTCCCTCTATTTCTTAGTGTTCTAGATATTATAGTCAAACACATAGAATTGGAGTTCGCACTAGGTCCTGCAGAAATATGTACAGGGCCTCTGCTTAAATCAATCACAATATACCCTACAATCGGGAGTGCATGAGCATTTCCTAAAGAATAATCAAATTCTTTCTCTAGCCATACTTACTGCTTGGTCGACAATTTCGCCACTAAATCCTAAGTGACTTTCTGGTTTGAATAAGTCGGATAGTTCTTGCCGCGTGAAAATCTTTGATATTGATTCTAACTTAGCACATATTTCTTCTAAGTCATTACCTGAATTGATAGCCTCCATTGAAGCACTTCTCAAAACTTCATGGGCTTCATCTCTCGGCATTCCATTATCTACTAAAGCAATCATTAGTTTTTCTGCCATAACCAGCCCCTTTTGTGCTTTGATATTGAACCTCATTCTTTTAGCATCTACTCCTAATTTAGATAATACTCGATCACATTTAATGATTATATCATCTAGTAATATCATTGAGTGAGATAATGTAAATCTTTCCGCGGATGAATTTGCTAAATCTCTTTCATGCCATAATAGTGCATTTTCATAGGAAGGAATTATCATTGATCTGACAATTCTTGCTAATCCACAAGCATTTTCAGCAGTTATTGGATTCTTCTTGTGAGCCATAGTTGATGATCCTACTTGTTTCTCAGCATCAAAATATTCACCAACTTCTGCAATTTCACTGCGTTGTAGATTTCTTACTTCTTGTAATGCTTTTTCGATACTTGTTGCGACGTTTGCCATCCAAGCGACCCACTCTATGTAACGATCTCTTCCAACTACCTGGGTAGTTGCAATTGGAGTTTGTAAACCCAAATTATTCATAATTAGATTCTGTAATTCGAATGCATTTTCTCCTTGAGCCGCTCCAGTCCCTACAGCTCCCAGAAATTTACCTGTTGTAACTCTCGGTGTTAATTCGTCCAGCCGATCTAGATGTCTTCTGAATTCATCCACCCAAACTGCAATTTTGAGTCCAAATGTGATTGGAACTGCAGCCTGTCCATGCGTTCTTCCCAACATCACAGTATCTCTTTCCCGCTCTGCCAAGTCACACATAGTAGCTAGTAATTTTTTGATTGTAATCTGCTGTAGTAAGATGCTATCTCTGATTTGTAATGCAACTGCAGAATCGACTATATCATTACTAGTAGCTCCTAGATGTATGCACCATCCTGAATCACCTGCTGCTTCTGCCATAGCCTTAGTCAGAGCCATGATGTCATGTCTTGTCTCTCTCTCGATTTCGTCAACACGATCTGCAGTGACGATTTCGGGCACAGCAATCTCTGCGACTTTATCATAATCTTCGGGGCTAACTCTTCCAAGTTGGCAATGAGCCCAGATAAGTGCTCTTTCTACATCGAGTTGTCTTTCATGCCGGCCTTCTCTTGACCAGATAGATTTAGCCTCTTCTCTTCCATATCTGTAATCCAATGGTGATACTGTCACGTTGTTCCCCGATTATTCGGACAGGTCTTTAGTGTTTCATTATAACCCTATGGTGATAGTAGTATTTTTGTCAAATTCCAAGTCCCTCTTACTCCATTCCAAGATATTTCACCTTCGCAATGGATTGGTTTTCTGAAATGCGGGGCGTTGAGAGTTATTGTTTCAAATTCTCCTCCTTCTCCATCGAGATTAAACCTATATTTCTCAGATAATACAGTTAATCTCTCTAAACTTTCTTTGGTGATTTTCTCTCCCAACCAACTTTCATCAAGTCCTTCTGAAGAAACAGAAATGATCCTCACATCGAATCCATGTTCTATTAAGGAATTCATATGTAATTTTGGATCATGGTGCCACATCGGACAAAATGAAATAATTCCTAATTTTTCGCACATCCTCTCTATTCTCGTTTTTTGATAGTCTGATCTTAGAGCCCCTACCACTAATGCGTCAATTTCACCAATTCCTGAATCCCTAATCGCGCTTTCTAATTCGTCTATCTCATCATTTTCTATTCCGCTTGAAATAACTTGGATCCATTTAGTCCCCATTGATTCTGCCTGAAATTCAGCCACTTCTGTATTCTGTAATTGAAACATCATCGAATCATCACCCAGAATTTTCACAGTAATCAGTGCTTCTACTGACCAACCTTTCATGTGAGCCCACCATGATGCATAGGTGGAATCTTTCCCTCCTGATGCTAGCACCGCGACTCTCATAACTTCCCGAGTAGGTTCTTGCCCATGAATGCCTCGTTAACTCAGCCTTCGAACTGTCAAGATTCATAAGACACCTTCGTTGGTTGCAGTCTGATTAACATGCAGCCAAGCGGACGCGGATATGACCATGGAGTTTCCACATTCTCCCCAGATGGTCGACTTTACCAGGTAGAATATGCTCGAGAATCTGTCAAAAGAGGGACTACAACAGTTGGTCTGAAATTTAAAGATGGAGTAGTTTTGATAGTTGATAAGAGGATTTCAAGTAAATTAATTCTAACTGATTCAATAGAAAAAATGTATCAAATTGATGACCACATTGGTATGACTACTTCTGGTCTTGTTGCAGATGCACGTCAACTTGTAGATAAAGCGAGAGTTCAGTGCCAAGTTAACAAGATGACATATGGTGATTCTATCGCTATTACTACCTTGGTCAAGAAAATGTGTGACTTTATGCAATCATTTACTCAATATGGAGGGGCAAGACCATTCGGAACTGCACTTCTTATTGCAGGTATCGATGATGATGGAATTCATCTCTTTGAAACTGATCCCTCAGGTGCCTACCAATCATACCAAGCAGGAGCTATTGGAAGAGGTAGATCAACTGTCATTGATCATTTCGAAAGTCATTGGAAACTAAACATGACCAAAAATGCAGCAATTAAACTTGGTTTAGAGGCATTAAAAGAATCCTTAGAAGACGATCTTAACAGGGAAACTGTTGAAATCGCAATAGTTGATTCCAATGGTTACCAAAAACTAGACAGAGAGTCTACATTGAAGCAGTTAGACAGGCTTTGATTAGATTCCAACCTATTAGTCTAAGTTCTTGACCCTCTCTCAAGGTTCATGGTTAGTCTTGACGATGCCGTCTTAGCCCGTCTTGAGAAAGGGGGTTCTCGTTATGAGATACTAGTAGACCCTGAGTTAGTAGATAATTGGAAAAAAAATCCGGAATCTATTTCTTTAGATGATTTACTCGCCACGGACGAGATTTGGAATGATGCAAGATCTGGCGATAGACCAACCAAAGAAGCAATTGAAGGAGTATTTGGGACGACTGATTTGCTGACATGTGTTGAAAAAATATTAAAAGATGGAAATATCCAGTTAACGACAGCTCAAAGGAAAAATTTGATTGCAGAAAAAAGGACTAAAATCATACATCAAATAGCAACAACTGCAACAGATCCTCGGACAAAGTTGCCACATCCAAAAACTAGGATTGAACTCGCTCTTGAGGAAATTAAATTTTCAATTGATCCTTTTCTATCAATAGAAAGGCAAGTTCAGGATGCGATTAAACAATTGAAACCAGTCATCCCTTTGGCCTTCATAACTGTGCGTATGGCATTCAAAGTCCCCGGTTCTGATTACGGCGGAGTGCATCGTTTATTGAGAGAATCAATCAAGAAAGAGGAATGGCTTTCTGATGGTGCATGGGTATGCGTAGTAGAGGTTCCTGGTGGCATGAAAAATGAACTAATTAGTCAAGTTGCCCAGAGGTCATCTGAAGTTTCCGTGAAAGAACTTGATTGAGTATACCCCGTAGGGGTTCACATCAACGGTTATGAAGGGATGGTTGGTCGCGCGGCTCGATAACATGACTGAAAAGAAGGACGCGGCCGGGCCGCACGACTCACAACGAGTTCCTCTACTCGTTGCTCCAGGTGAAGATCTTGGAGATTCAGAGGGCTACGAAGTAGGCCATGGCGTGATAGCCATAGGTGGTCGTATTCGAGCAACAAAAAACGGAAGAACAAATGTCAACGGAAAAGTAATTTCTGTTGAACCGCGTAGAACTGCATACATGCCAAGACCAGGAGATTTGGTAATTGGATTTGTAGAAGGCTGCACAAATAATATCTGGTTTGTAGATATAGGTGCTCCATTCAACGCAATATTACCCATGAGTCTTGGTCCTTCCAAGACTGATTTTGGAGGCACAAGGAGCGTAATCGATATCGGTGAGGCTATTTTGTGTAGAGTCCAAGAAGTAGAAGAAACACATTCTAGCGTAGTTACCATGAAAGGCATGGGTCTACGTAAAATTCGCTCAGGAGCAGTTGAAATCATAGATCCTCACCTATTAGGTAGGTTGATTGGTAAACAAGGAAAAGCTCTTAGACAACTAAAGGAGGAATCTGAATGCAGAGTTATTGCTGGAGAAAACGGCAGAATCTGGATTGATGGAGATTTCGAGGGAACTCTCGAAGTTAGAAACCGCCTCCGTTCAATGACTGCTGAAGCAAAAGCAGCAACACCTGGAGGTGTAGCATAATGGGATATGGAGATGTACAAATGATTGATGCCAATGGCATCCGTAACGATGGTAGAAAAGCAGGCGATGTGAGACCGATTTCAATTGAATTAGGGGTCGTACCTGTTGCAGACGGTTCATGCCGTATGAAATGGGGGAGTAATGACGTGATAGCAGCTATTTACGGTCCTATGGAAGCACATCCAAGAAAAATACAGAGGCAAGATAGAGCAGTTCTTGATGTTCGTTACAACATGGCGCCATTCTCAACATCAGACAGGATAAGGCCTGGTTTTAATCGAAGAAGTAGAGAAATCAGTAAAGTTACAGCAGAGGCATTAGAGAGTGTGGTAATGCTAGAACTTTATCCTCGTTCCAAAATTAGAGTAGAAATTGAAATTATTTGCGCAGAAGCAGGTACTAGATGTGTTGGTCTCACAGCGGCTTCAATCGCTCTTGCCGATGCAGGTATTCCGATGACTGATTTAGTAATTTCAGTAGCATCAGGGAAAATAAACGATGTAGTTGTTTGTGACTTGAATAAATCAGAAGACAATTATGGCGAGGCAGATCTTCCTATGGGGGTTCTACCTAACTCTGGTGAACTAGTGTTCCTGCAAATGGATGGGGATTTGTCTCCAGATGAATTCCAAGAAGCTTGGGATTACAATATGAATGCTGCAATGGTGATTCATGAATATTGTGTTGAAGCATTGAAAACAGGGAGGTATCCTCAATGAGCATCCCTCTTGTACCACAATTATTGCGTAGTCATCTTAAGGAGTTGGCAGATAATGGCCAGCGTTTAGACGGTCGAACTCAATACCAAGGTAGAGATGTAGAACTCGAAGTCAATGTTCTAGGAAATGCTGAAGGTTCAGCCAGAGTTAGAATGGGTGATACAATTGTTTTCGCTGGTGTAAAATTCCAGACTATGACACCTTACTCAGATCGACCAAACGAAGGTGGCCTAATGTGTATGGCTGAAGTTAGACCAGTTGCAGGTAGGCAGCATGAAGCAGGCCCGCCAAGTGCTGAATCTATCGAACTAAGTCGAGTAGTAGATAGAGGTATTAGAGAATCTGGATGTATCGATACATCTGATTTATGCATAATACCTGGGGAGAAAGCATGGCAAGTAATTCTCGATCTATTCGCAGTCTCAGATGATGGTAATTTGTTCGATGCATTCGCTCTAGCAGGTATTGCAGCGCTACGTAATGCTACAATTCCTCAAGAAAAATTTGAGGTCGGAGAAGATAGGCCACTTGTAGTCTCTAAGACTCCAATCATGTGTTCTTACCAAAGAGTAGGTGGACGTTTCATCTTCGATGCTAGTGGTAGAGAAGAATTAGGTGGCGACGAAAGGATTCATATTACTCTAGGTGACGACAATCATGTCCACTCATTACAGAAGGGTCTTAAGGGAGCCTTCACGGCCGCTGAATTCAAAGAACTCATGGAAGAGGCTCGTAAAAAGGGTGACGAACTCAGAAAAATGGTTCACGCATTAGATGGAGGAAATTGAAATGGCAAAGAGAACACAAAAATCCGGAGCAACTGCAAGATTCGGAGCTAGGTATGGTGTAAGCGTTCGAAGAAGAGCTGGTTCTGCAATTGCTAAGAAGTCTAGAAATTACACTTGTCCTGAGTGTCATTACCCCAAAGTAAGCCGTCAGGTAGCGGGAATCTGGGAATGTAAAAAGTGTTCACATAAATTCACAGGTGGCGTTTGGGAACCATTCACAAGAGCTTCAGACTCGAATAATAGAGTTATACGTAGAGGTATGGAAGGAGCTACGGCTACTGATATGACTGTTATTGCTCAACAAGCAGCTCTAGATTATGAGCGTAAACTTGCCGAGGAATCTTCTAATGACGAAGAAGAGTGAAGTTGCTCATTTTGAACTTTCTTTCACGCATTCAGACGCGCGAGCATTATCTGCAAGTTTAGTTACTGAATGTCAATTTGATTGTAATGGGGATAGTATAATAATTACTGAGAAAGCAGATAGTATCATTGATTTAAGGGCTAGATGGAATAGTTTGATGCGTGGGTTGATAGCATCAGAGTATGCCCTTAGTGCAACAAGAGGCGATTGAATGAGTGATTTAGATTCTCCAGATTTCCAAGCATTAGTGCAAGAATTACAGTTAGTAAGGAACCAAATACAGACAGTATCTACTCAGGTCAATGAGATATCATTGACATTAGAGTCTCTTTCTGCCCAGGATTCTAAGAGGCCGGTTTTTCGAGCAGTAGGTAATTTATTGTTAGAAGTTGATGATAGAGATAAATTAATGAAAGAATTATCAGATTCTAAAGTGACTTTCGAGACTCATCTTCAGAGAATGATTGAGCGAGAAACAGAACTCCGCACTCAATATGAAAAAGTAATTGACTCAGTAGAGAAATAAGAGGTGTTTCTATGGTTGATTCGTTAGAAGATACCACTACATTGCAAATTGATATGATGATATTGCAAAAGAAAATTTCTCAAGGAGATATTGAAAATATTTCTGAATTTTCAGAAAATCTGTTGAATCGTTCACGATCTATAGATGAGAGAGATCATTTGATAGAAGCTCGTATTCGCATGGATCGTGCATTACTTGGAATTACAGATTCAAAATTAGTAGGTGATGAATTAAGATGGTGCGTTGATCGTCTGAATGCTATATGTCCTGGCTCTGCATTACATGGACTTGCCTTACTAAACTTAGCAAACTGGCATAGGAATATAGGAGAATCAATAATGTCTCTCATTATACATGCTGATATAAGTAAGGATTATGGTCATCCAGAAGATATCATTGGTTTATCTCGATTAGAAGCAGCACGAATTTATGTTACACTAAATGATTTAGATCCTGCAATGAGACATTTTTGGTCTGCAAGAAAGAGTTTCATGAATAATCAGATGTCTTCTGAAAGTCTAGTTGCATCCCTTGAATGGCTTGATTTAGCGCTAGAAGAAGTTTCAGATTCAGCCCCCGACATGGATAATAGACTGGAAAATGCTGCTCCAAGAGAAAACGGAGAAATGATTTGGATACCATCTAATACTAAAGATGTTGAATTAATCGTTGACGAATTATTTCCTGTTTTATGTAGGGATCTCTCCGGAGAAAAAAGAAATGATATTGGTTTAATAATTGACTCATCAAATATTCTTGGCTTAGATAAATGGAAGAAAATTTTGCTGAAAAGAATCGACGAGATTCAAGACCCTAATGTTTTAGAAGTACTCCAATCATGATTGAGTAGTTTCTCGATCTCTTCAGTGCCCCAAAATAGTTCATCTGGAATTTCTATACACCAACCGACTTCTTCAATTTTCTCATCTTCCGACATCCAACCTAATTCATCAGGTTCCATATCCAACTCCACTAATACTACAACTCCTCCTTCAATAATTGAGTCATCTTCTGCAACAGCAATACCTAAACATCCGGTTTCTTCATATAATTCTCTCAAAGCTGCAATGTCATTGCTTTCAGATTCAAGTAATTCGCCACCAGGTAATTCCCATCCTCTTACCCCATGTTTCACCATGATCCAGCATGGTATATCAATCGGATTTTTTGGTATCGCCCAAACTACAACCCATGGCTTATCAGATCTCATCGGACATTTCCTCCATGATTTCCTTAACTAATTTTATTCCTCTTTCATCTCCCTCAGCTGCTAATTGCCTAGATAGAAAAAATGCTCCTGAAAGGTTGTTTTGCGCTCTTAAGTCGTTTATTCTTTGATATATGTCTATGTTTGTTCCTTTTGATTTTAGTTCTTCGAGGTTTTCCACATAGTTCCTAGGTGTTGCCATGTTTTCCATTTTCTTCAGGAAATCAACTCTGTTCTTGACAATAGGTTCTTTCCAAGGGATAATGTCGCCACCATCCATTTTCGCTTCCATCCTTAGTTTATATCGATCTCTAACTGGTAATGTGGGAAAATATGTTTGTGCTTGGTCATAGCAAAACCAAGCATCATCGTATTCTCCTCTTCTTTCATGTAATTTCCCTAACTCATTCCAGGTTTCATGATTGGATGGTCTTTGTGCTAAGATAATTCTCGATAGGTGAATAAATAAATTTTCATCTCCATTATCTCTTAATCTCTCTATTCTCCTAGAAAATAGAACATTTGCTCTAACATCTCTCAGATCTAATGATTTTACTCTTTCAGAGAAAATTTGTATTTTTTCTTTATTATCTAATACATCTTTTGCCCATTTATCTGGATCTAATGGATCAACATTCAGCCCTGCACTAAGTAAATCCATTCCATTATGTGTCAAATCTATATTCTTTAATTGGTTAAGTAATTCTGGATCTCTGCCTAATATCGTAAATAACTCTTCTAAAACTGCTCTTATCCCGACTTTATCATTTCTCAAAATTTTAATTTTGGTTAGAGTGACCCAATTATCTGGATTAGTAAAGTCATATAGGACTGCTTGTTGAGCACTTTGTTCAGCCCAACTTAGATTAGCATCTTCATTTGAAATTTTTAGAAATTTTTCTGCTTGACTCCTGTGTCTATTGCCAAGGCTTCTTCTTGGATGCTGCAACTTTTCTCTAATGTCGCTATTAGCCATATTACACCCTCTAAAGTACTGATTCATAAGGTGACTTATCAATCCCTGGGGGTAAACTAGCATCCATTCCTATTTTACTAGTTAGTCCATCGTCAGATCTACTTGGATCTAAACTTGAGCCTTTCTGGCCGGATAATATTATCGTATCTTTATCTGGTTGCCATCTTGTCATCAACGCCCATTCAACTCTCACAGGATCTGATGTGTCTATGTCTTCGTCAACAACTATCACTTGTTTCATAGAGGGGTGCCCTTCTAATGCTGCATGAATTGCTTTTTTCCCATCTCCTTCCTTTTGAGGAATTATTTGCACAACAGATGATAGCCAACCGCATCCTCCATCTGTCAAGTATACGTCACTACAAGGGACAACTTCTGAAACTGCATTTTTGATAGTTGGAGCTCTTGGCATACCCATTAGTGTTCTATGTTCTACTTCTCCTGGAATGAGTGCATGGAATACAGGATTATCTCTGTGGTGTATGGCATTATATCGTATGACATTTTCTTGTCTAACGTCATCAACAGTCCCAGTTATGTCGACATACGGTCCTTCATCATCTCTTTCTAGGGTAATTTCAGCTTCCATGGCGTATTCTGCATTAGCAGGGACTTGAATGCCATTAGAAAGCTCCACTAACTTTAGTGGTTTACCGTGTAATTTCTGGTGGAGTGCTGCAGCAACAGTCAATTCATCTAGATTTACTGTGAATGACATTGCTGCTGCTAACAAAACGACAGCGTCAGCGCCATTTACAACTGCGATATCTACCTTCTTACCATCGCTAGCCGCAAGATCTGTCATAGTTCTGAGATGTCTGGGGACAAATCTTGAAACGGTATGATTTCCATCTCTCAAGAATTGCCTATGGAAAGACATATTTCTTATTCCATTATATTGGGCTATAATCACGGATGCTGATTGATATCTCCCCCTATCTTCAGGATAGTGCCAAGGTATTGGTATTTTTTCTAGATTTACTTTTTCCATTGTATTCTCCATTACTGGAGCAGAACCTGAGTCAATAATCTCTGGCTCACAAGGATTATTCATGGCCCAAGCTAAAATGTCAATAAGTTCTCCTGGATTAACATTAAATGTTTCACATATTCTTTTCCTAGTCAATACATTAAGTGCAGCTGAATGATTAGGTGCTTCTTTCAAATTAGAGAAGACTAAGGGTCTATGGTTCATTTCCTTTGAAACATTCATTATTCCATGTATTACGCTGGTTTCAGTGTCTATTTTTTCTACATCAACAAGTAAATCTCGGAACGCCATATTAACAACCCAATGCCGTTTCGATTTCAATGTTAGCGATAGAAATTGAGTATTAGTGTTAAACTTCTACCTACTGCCTCCCCGTCATGCTCTTATACCAAAGGTAGGTCGGCGGCCTGTCATTAAGAGGTGTATTACTTGGGTAGAGGACTTTTCTCCGGATCGAAGATGAAAAGTGACCGTCGTAAATATCGCTGGAAGGAGAAGAGATTCCGTGACCGTGAGATCAAGCGTCGCCAAGGCGGAGTTTTGAAGCACGACCCTCTAAAAGGTTCATCACAAGCTAAGGGGATAGTTATCGAAAAGGTTGGTTTCGAAGCAAAACAGCCCAATTCAGGTATTCGTAAGGCAGTTAAGATTTCTTTAATTAGAACTGGTAACAAACTTACTGCGTTTGCCCCAGGTGATGGTGCAATATCATTTATTGATGAGCACGATGAAGTACTTGTAGAAGGTATTGGTGGCCCTCGTGGTCAGTCAATGGGTGATCTTCCCGGTGTTCGTTACAAGGTAATCAAGGTTAACGGCGTATCTTTAGACGAGATGGTCCGTGGCCGTAAAGAGAAGCCAATTAGATAAGGTGTTTTTATGTCAGAAGAAATTCAATCTACACAAGATGCTCCTATTGCTGGAATAGGTACAATGGTTTTCGGGAAATGGGATGCAACAGATGTAACCTGTTCCGACCCTGGTCTAGCGCCATACATTAATTTGACAACTATTGGAACACCTCACAGCGGCGGTAGGCATGCTAACTCTTGGTTTGGTAAAGCGAAATTATCAGTTATCGAGAGATTTATCAATAATCTAATGAGATCCGGGCAATTTTCAGGTAAGAAACAACACTGTGCTAAGGCTTTCGAGGACGCATTAGATGTCATTTCACAGCGTAGTGAAGATAACCCCCTCCAAGTATTCATTAATGCAATAATTGAATCTGCTCCTTGTGAAGAAACAACTAGGATAAAAATGGGTGCAGTTAGCGCCCCTAAGGCTGTAGATTCATCGCCAAGTCGTCGATTAGATATGGCTCTGAGAAATCTCGGCAAGGGTTGTGCCTCTGCTACAGCTAAGAGTAAGAAAACTCTCACTCAAGGTATAGTTTCTGAACTTTCTAAGGCTGCGAGTGGAGACGTAGGCTCCTTTGCAGTTGGTAAGAGAGAAGAAGTTGAAAGAATCGCTTCCTCTGCTCGATGATATTTTTCGCCTTTCCTTTCGGATGGATAGTATGGCTTGTATCACTACGTGATACAATCGGCTTTATGAACCGAAGTTGGGTCGGGTGGCTATCATAAGGTGATTATATGGGTCGTAAAGAAGACAACATAAAGCGAGCAACAGAAGTTATGCACGTCAGAGAGAAAATCAGAAATCTTGCAATCGCAGCACACATTGACCATGGGAAAACAACTTTGTCAGATAATCTAATTGCTGGCGCTGGAATGATGTCAGAAGAGTTAGCAGGGAAGTCAAGGGTTCTTGATTTCGATCAACAAGAAAGTGCACGTGGAATTACAATTAATGCCGCAAGCGCTTCAATGGTTCACGACATAGATGGTGATGATTATCTTATCAATCTCATCGATACTCCTGGTCACGTTGATTTTGGTGGTGACGTTACTCGAGCTATGAGGGCAGTTGATGGATGTATTATCCTTGCATGTGCGGTTGAAGGTACTATGCCACAAACTGAGACAGTTGTTCGTCAAGCATTGAAAGAAAAAGTACGTCCAGTATTATTCATCAATAAAGTTGACAGGTTAATCAATGAATTACAGATTGATGGCCCCGAAATGATGAAGAGATTCGAAAAAATTATTACAAAAGTCAACAAATTAATTGAGACTTTCGCTCCTGTAGAACTCGCTAAAGAGTGGCAAGTATCTGTTGGAAAAGGAACTGTTGCTTTTGGTTCAGCTTATTACAACTGGGGGATGTCTATTCCGTACATGGAAAAATCAGGATTAAATTTTAAAGATATCTTTGAACATTGCCATAATGATGAACAAAAAGAATTGTCTAAGAAAGCACCAGTGCATCGAGTTTTACTTGACATGGCTGTCGAAAAACTACCATCTCCGCTAATTTCTCAGAAATACCGTATCCCTAATATCTGGCAAGGTGACTTAGAATCAGAAGTTGGTAAGTCAATGCTTGACACTAATCCAGATGGGCCTCTTCAATTAATGATTACAAAGATATGGATGGACCCTCATGCAGGAGAAGTTGCAGTAGGAAGAGTTTACTCAGGTTCAATAAAACATGGCGAGACTGTTTGGGCTATTGGCGCTGCTAAATCGGAGAGAGTTCAACAAGTTAGTATGATGGTCGGCGGAGATAGGATCCAAGTCCCAGAAGTATCTGCAGGTAATATTGCTGCTTTGACCGGTGTGCGAAGTGCAGCGGCTGGAGTTACGATTTCTAGAGATCCAGAAGCTACTCCATTCGAAGCAATCAGGCATTACTCTGAACCAGTTGTTACTGTTGCTGTTGAACCTAAATCAATGAAGGACCTACCAAAATTCATTGATGCTCTACGTGGTCTTGCTAAAGCTGATGCTTCTTTGCAAGTTACAACTAACCAAGAAACCGGAGAGGCTCTATTAGCAGGTATGGGTGAATTGCATCTTGAGATTACAATTTTCCGCATGCAAGAAGAGCAGAATATCAAAGTTAAGGTCAGTGAGCCAATTGTTGTTTACCGAGAATCTATTGAAAGCAATAATAGTGGTCGCCCATTTGAAGGTAAATCACCTAATAGACACAACAGATTCTATATTGAATGTGAACCATTACCTCTAGATGTCATCAATGCTCTAAGAGAGGGTCATTTCGGAGATGGACCTGTTAGAACAAAAGATGCTAAAGAAACAGGTAATAAATTCGCTGAGTTCGGTATGGACAAAGATTTAATGAGAAAAATCTATGCTATTCACGGCACTAATGTTTTCGTTAATGATACCAAAGGTATTCAAAATCTTCACGAAACTAGAGAACTTATGATTGAAGGTTTCAATGATGTATGTAAGAAAGGACCTACTGCTGAAGAACCTCTAATGGGTGTATTAGTTCGTCTCGTTGACGCTAAGCTCCACGAAGATGCGATTCACCGTGGTCCTGCTCAAACTATACCTGCTGTGCGTAATGCAGTCAAGGGAGCAGTTCTAAGGGCTAGATCCGTAATTTATGAACCGATGCAGAATATTCGTATCGATGCTCCTAACGATGTAATTGGCGGAGTGACACGTGAGTTAACAACACGTCGTGGAATAATCGAAGATATGCCAGTCGATGGCGGTACTGCAAGTGTAATTGGTAAAATGCCAGTTGCAGAGTCTTTTGGTTTCTCAAATGATATTAGAGCTGCAAGCCAAGGTAGAGCGGTTTGGAATACTGAAAATGCAGGTTTCGTTCAGTTACCACACGCACTTTTCCATAAAGTTACAGCTGAAATCAGGCAACGAAAGGGCTTGAAGGAAGAAATACCTGGTGAAGCAAACTACCAAGATTAAAATTAAGATTTTAGATTAAACTGAAATTTTATTTCTATGAATAATTCCTATTAAAGCAGGCGTTAGGATTATACTTGCTAGTAATGATAATCCGATCATTATTGCGCAAAATAGTCCAAATGTAGAGAAGAATCCCATACTTGATTGAGTAATGACTAGGAATCCTCCTATGTCAGATAATGCTGAACCAAATAGAGCTAGTCCTGATGCACCTCCTACTATTTCGATTGCTGTTATAGTATCATGGCCATTTTCTTGTTCTTCTCGGAATCTCTCTACAACGTGAATCACATAATCAATTCCTACACCGAGAGACATCGCTGCTATTGCAACTGTTACCATATTCAAACCATAGCCTGCAATTTCTATCATTCCATAAAGCCAAATTATTACCAAAAATATTGGCGTTGTAGTCATAACAGCAATTCCAAACCCAGAAATTCCCCATAATATACTCAATACTAGTGTCAATAATGAGAAGGCTATAGCTGCCTCTATACTTACGAGGAAGTACATTATTCCACCCATAAACGTCATTGCTGCTATAGTTTTCATTGAATATCTGATTTTATTCTTTTTGATGTATTTAGTTCTCTGGCTGAGGGTCTCTTCATCTCTAAAACCGCCCCATAATGTAATTGTACAGAATACTATGCCTAGCAAAAGTGTTGATTGCATTTCGTTTTGCATAGAATCAGCGGCTACGAATCTAATAACTGGATCGCCGGTTGGTATAGTCCATGTGATCGGATACTCTTCTGAACTAAATGCCGTTTCAATTTCTCCTCGTTCTACAAGATTTGTTTTTGATAAGTTTTGGAATGGAGATAAGTCATCAACTAATTGTTCTAATGCGGGTCCTACCTTAGCAAACTGTTCAGCATTTGATAGACCAAATCTCATAGTCATTCTGACATATTTAGGTGTATTTCCAGAAGTGTCAAGCCATGGCTGATCATAATCTAAATCTAATTCAGATTGGATGTATTCTGAAGTAATAGATGGAGGTAGAGCCGGATAACCTCCACTTGCTGGAACTCCTCTTGTTAAAATGAATCCATATAGAAATACTAAACAATCTCTATCTTCTAAAGTGGGTATATTTCTTATCCCTACTCCAGGATAAATTAGACTCATTGTTTGGCATTCTAAACCTCCGTCATCTTTGCTGGAATCCCAACCTGCCTCTTCAAAAGGTGTGATATTCTCATACATTGCTGCCTGTACAAACATCAATATCTCATCTAATGCAATCAATTCAACTTCTCCTGAAGGTGTTCTAGAAATCTGATCTGGGTCTATGCTTCGATTATGCGAATTCATATTCTCTCTTGTCAAACCAATGGCCTCAATGACTTTTGGATTTGCAATATCTCCTTCAACAAGTATGTACCCTGGTTCTCCATCTGTGAATCTTTCATTTACTAGATAAACTCCTTGAGCGAAATCAGATTCATCATCTAAGAAATCATCAATCTGAAAATCCCCTTCTAATGATAACATAAGAGGTGTTGCAGCTAAAGTTATCAATATAGCAACTATACCTACTGTAATTCCCTTTTTTGTAGAATTCGAAGTTATATTTACTAGCCATTCTTTAGGAATCAGATGCAGTTGACCTTCTTTTTCTTCTATTAATTTATCTTTCTTTAGGAGCCACAAATCCACATCTAATCTTACCAAAGGTACCCAAAGGCCAGTTAGTAAAAGTGCTGCAGCAACACCCAACCCTGCTTCAATTCCAAATGATCTCAATGCAGCAATATCTGAAGTGAGATTTGCAAGGAATGCAACTATAGTTGTTGATGAAGTCAGTAAAATTGCTCTACCAACACGAGAAATAGATTCTTCAGCCGACTTTTTAATAGTTTTTCCTTTCTTTCTTTCTTCTTTATAACGATGAAGTGCATGCAGGCTGTCATCTATTCCCAGTGCTAAAATTAAGATGGGGAGTAGGTTTGAGAATTGTGATCTAAATATTATTTCAAAACCATATGCCTGACCGAACTTAATACCCCATCCTATCAGTCCTTGCATCCAAAGTAGGGAAAGAAATAGTCCTACTCCTACTATCAACACATCTGAAATTCTTCTCAAACTCAACCATAACAAGGCTATGACAACTATAGACATTAGAACAATAAGATAAGCACTGGAGAGAAGTTCTCTGTTTATTTCTACATTTGGTCCTTCACCAAGGAGTATAGTGACTACCAACTCATCTTGTTCTCGTAAATCCTCTTCAATAGATAGATATAGCCACTCTACTGAACATAAGGGTTCACCTCTTTCTTCTTTTTCTCTACATTCATCAATAGAATATCTTATTGGGTTTGTAGATAATTCTACTCCCTCTCTGTCATATCCCCATTCTGCACTTGCATTAATCCAAGTAAATGTCCACCCTTCATTTTGCATTCTTTCTCTGTCGAGGTTTAATATTAACCAAGCAGAAGATGCAGACCATCTTCCATAGCCCCAAGAGTCTGTTTCAATGCTTCCATTTTCATCTAAAACACCTCCAATAGGACCAATTAGCGTACTACTATTATCTTGAATAAAAGCTCTATCTATAGAAAGGAACCTCAGAAAAGCTCCTTTGCTATTATTTGCCATTCTATGGGATGCCAAATCTATATGTTCTTGAGTTACATTGGGGTCATCAAATGATAAGCATTCTAAGGCTCCACAGTCGTTCCAATTAGTTGGTGCTTCTTCCATTCTAAATGTGTCTGGATTAAATTGTGGCTTTGTTAGGAGTGACTGTCCAGACATAAATACTCTAAATTCAGTTGCTAGGTCTAGAACTCCGAGAATTGGTTGACCAGATATCTCAGATGCAAATGAGAGATAATATTCTGAAATTTCATGCTGTTCTAGGAATTCGGCCTTCATATCGATTTCTCTGAGAACAGAAAGATTCAGTATACCTCCTAATGGTTCACTTTGACCAGAATTTATTCCAGTAAAACTATCTACTTGGCTTATTTGAGATGGTGAATCTCCAAAATATTGTGAATCTCTGATAAATAATCCGAATCCCCAAATATTTCCTGCTCCTGAAAATTCTTCTCGCATGACCTCTGCTGCTTCTAGTTCTGGAGATTCTAGATTATATGATTCAACATCTATTGGAGTTAGAGTTGCTGCAAATCCGGGTAACATAAGTAAGGAAATAATTAATACAGCGAGATGAACATTTTTTCTCTGAGGAATTAGCACTCCAGCTACTTTTTTGAAGTCCCTCATAATAGTATGGGACTATTTCCCATATATCACTGGTTGTACAACGTCATAACCCTAATTCTTTCAATTTTTCTAAAGCAATAATTTGTTTTTTATTCAGCTTGTCAGGTTCGATGATGGTGAATTCAATATCTAAAGGTCCTCCATCATGTCCCTGTCCATTCAATCTTCTTCTGTCGCCAATTTTACTTCTTGCAGGAATTTCGATTTGTATTCTCTTATTACTTGGTGTTTTGATTTGTACATTTCCGCCCAACAATAGTGTTGTGTAGTTTATTGGTACTTCCTGTATAAGTCTACCATTTTCCCATCTTCTTCCATCTTCAGCATCGAGTCTTATGTTTATTATCAAATCACCCGGTTTACCGTGAGGATGTTCATTACCCATTTTGTTAAGTCTAAGTTGTTGACCATGAATAGCGCCAGGGGGTACTTTTACAGTAATTACTGACTCTCTAGTGCTTACTCCTAAGCCTTTACATTCCGAACAACCTTTTGTGGTTCCAAAGGCTCTACCATCACATTTCTTACATTTTTTTAATCTTCTATGGGTGAATTTTACATCTGTACCATTTTTAGCATCATCTAAAGTAATATCTAATCCTGATTCAATATCGCTACCATTTTCGGTTTCCGCAGATCTATTTGGCTCTTTTCTTGCTCTTGAAGCTTCAAACTCATTTCTTTGTTGTTGGTTTCTTCCACCCATGAATTGTGAAAAGATATCACCAATGTCTACTCCTCCTGGAAATCCCCCCCCTGTGCCAAAATTGGAGAATGGGTTTCCTCCTCGGAACATATCTTGGGCACGTCCCTGATTATCGTATTCTTTTCTTCCTTCTACCGTTCCGATTGAATCGTAAGCTGCTTGTATGGATTTAAATTTCTCCTCAGCAGCCGCATCTCCTGGATTTCTATCTGGGTGATACTGTCTTGCTAATTTCCTGTAAACCCGCTTAATTTCAGCATTTGTCGCATCTTTAGGGACACCCAAAACAACATACGGGTTATCAGACATTACAACTACTAACAGGTCACCTAACTTCAACCCTATTGAATTCTTAATCTCTGTATCGATGCTATCAAGACCTATCTCGCTTTAGCCACAATATGGCTATTGGTTGGGCATGCTTTCGAAACTATGTAGAACACGCAGAAGAAATAGGGGGTGATGTTACTGATTATCCACGATTTTTCATAATGCCTCATTCATCTCACTCCTATTCAGATGAGGTAGGGAATAATTGGATAAAACTAATGGATGATAATGAGCATATTGATCATGAGGTTGAATTGGTCATAAAATTAGGTGATGATTTGTTACCTGAATCAATGTGCATAGGTTGTGACTCCACTAATCGGACTAGGCAAGGGCTTGCTAAGGAAAAGGGGTGGCCATGGACTGAAGGAAAATCATTCAGAGGCTCAGCAGTTTTGGGCACTTGGACCGATTGGGATTCTGGGGTTTTAGAAATTTGTCTGTCAGTAAACGGTGAAATCAGACAGTTGGCTAAGACTGACCTTATGGTTCATGGAGTAGAATCTCTTTTATTCCATCTAAATGAATGGTATGGCCTTTCATCAGGAGATTATATTTGGACAGGGACACCCAAAGGAGTTGGGAGAATGTTTGTAGGAGATCAGGTCAATGCTTGGATGAAAAACTCAGATGGGAATATCGTGAGTAGGCTAAATGCCAAATGTATTAATTAATTAATTAATTCGTGTTAATTGCATATCTGTTAGTTGTCTCAAAACTTCTAATGCAGGTGATGGTTTTAGGCTATCCAATATTTGGTGTGCTTCAGAATGGTATCTCATTGCTCTATCCATTGCGTAGTCAATTGATCCATTTTTTCTTAATTCGTTAACTGCAGATTCTAAATCATTATCAGAACATTCACCTTTCCCGTAAACTTTCTTAAATGCAGGTAATTCATTATTACTATGTAAGGCATGTATAGCAATCAAGGTCTTCTTTCCTTGTACTACATCTGAGCCTGCAGGTTTACCCAGAGTTTCAGTATCTCCTGTGATGTCAATTAAATCATCCATAAGTTGGAAACATAATCCTAACTTAAGTCCCCAATCAGCCATATTTTCTACTGTTTTAGAATCTGCGCCTGCGAGTTTTGCACCCGTTTCAGCACATGTTTCAAACATGGCGCTAGTTTTACCTCCAATCATAGCAATATATTCTTCTTCACTAACATTATCTCTTGTCTCAAAGTCAAAATCTTCTTGTTGACCTTCTGCCACTCTTCTGACCATTTCACCAATTGACTGAACTAAGAACTTCAAATTTTCCGGACTAATTTCATTTGAATCAGCTAGAATTTCAAAACCGACTGCTAACATGGCATCTCCAGCATTTATAGCGGTCGCATCATCATACTCTATGTGTACTGCATTTAACCCTCTTCTTATTGGGTCCTGATCCATAATGTCATCATGCACTAATGTAAAATTATGAATTATTTCTATACTAGATCCAAGTGTGTAGTGTCCATTATGGGCTATTCCTGTTGCTTCTCCAACCAGTCTTGGGAGAATCGCTCTGTACCTCTTCCCACCTCCTGCGAATAGATGTGTCATTGCGCCATGCAATCTTTTTTGGCTTATTTTTTCCATAGAATTCATAATTTCTTTCTCTACTATTTCTTTATGTTCTCCTAGGGCCTTTTTTAATTCTCTTCCATTTGAAGAATCTTTAGTTAAAGATAATCTTCCACAATTAATGATTTCTTCATTATTCGTATTCATTAAGTCATTCATATTGGGGTAATGCGGTTTTATGAAGTGCTTCCATATCATCCTGAACCATGGCGCTACTACCATATCAGACCATTCATTTTTACCTTCTAACATCTGGTTAATTCCATTATGATCGAGCCACCTTGTTTCTTTAATCTCATTTTTATTTATTGATAAATCAACATTTGCTCTGACTATTAACACATGATCAATTTCATGTTCTATCCATTCATCATCCCATCTGCAGCTATATTCGAATCTTCCAATATGGCTGTAATCCCATGATTCTGAAACTTCCATAGGAATTCCCAGTTCTTGGAACATTTTCCTTTTCGCAGCATGAATCACACCTTCTTTTGCATCATTATTTTCAAATTCAATATCTAATGGATGACTGCAGCAACTATTAGCCCAAATTCCAGGGAATGTTATTTTTTCTTCTGCTCTTTGTTGCATAAGGAGCCTATTTTCTGAATCAAAAATCAGTACACTGAATGCTCGGTGTCTTATTCCAATACCTCTGTGGCAATCGATTTTACTAGCGGAATTAATGATGTTATCATTTGCATCTACGACTAAGCACATTTCTTCCATCATCTCTAGTTGTGATGAATCTAGCCTGTTCAGACTACTATCTGGAATCTCTCTTACCATATTTCTCATATCTCCGAGGTGGTTACATATAATAGATGCTTCATTAAATAACTTTAGTTCCTGTAGTATTACCCGTTTGAATAAGTTCTTCGATTCTCTCTGGTTTTCTTCCATCAAGCATCCAAACGTTTGGTATTTTTTGACAAATAATGCTGGCACTCTCAGCCTTCAAGAAAATCCCTCCGGTTACATCTTGTGATTTTTCATGAACTCCTATTATTTTTTGGCCTTTAGACCAAATTGGAATAAGTTCTGCTCCTTCTTGATTTGGAGGCTTAGTCAGTAACCCCTCAGTATCTCCTAAAAGGAATATACAATGGCTAATTTCAGGAATTTCATTACAAATCCTAACCATTAAATCATCCCCTGATAATATTCCAAATTCTCTTTTATCATTAATGTCAACTACATCTCCAAATGTCACGTGAATAGTATTACTATTATTTTCCTTAAATCGATTAATATCTCCATTAAATTCTGGTCCCAGACCGTTAGCCCAGAGTGAAGGCGGATGAGATATGCTATTTATTCCAAATTTCTTCAAATTATCTAGGACTATTTTGTTTAGTTCTAGCATGTCACGTCTTACCTTTTCAACTGCAATTCGTTGCTCTTTTATGATGTTTTCATCATATCCTGCGGCTAATTTCCATTTTTTTGCTTCTAAATGACCGAAAGATCCGGCCCCGTGGACGATTATCACTTCGTTTCCTTTTCCCAAAACATTCGCTATGATTTCACACACAGAATCTAGATTTTGTGCCTTGATTGTTTTCAATTGAGTTTTATCTGTGATTAACCCTCCGCCAAATTTAATCACGATTTTATTATTAGCCAAAGTTGAACCCCATATACTTCGAATCGTCTTTGGCATATTGCTGTATTCATATATTACTCTGGTGAGACTCAAAACGATGGGTTCATTTCCGAGTGGATATTCGAAAGAATATGGCGGAACTATCCGATATTGAAAAATTTCAGCGGTGGCTTCAATCTCAATTAGATGATGTGGGGTCAATTGAAGATGTTGATGAGAAAGAAAGACGTCAGATTCAGTTAGAATCCTCAATTCAAGAAACTATTAATTTCAGGAATCTTATGTCACTTGTAGAAGACATTGCTCCTCCATTTGTAGAAAGAGAATCTTCAGTAAGAGTAGTATCTAATGATGAAGTAGTCAAAGAATCTTCAGGTAGTTTCTGTTCATCTTGTGAAAAACCAATAACTCCAGAACTAGATTTCTGCATTAACTGCGGAGAGTTTCTGTAATTATTCTTCTTCTTCTTCTACTACCCATCTCGCCCTTGCAACTTCGTATTCAGGGTGATCATTTTCAATCTTAGTTAGATATCCTGAATCAACTGATTCAACAAGGTAAACCGTTACTCCAGCATGCCAGATAGTTTCTCCATCTGCAACCATTCTTGCAGTATCAATCTCTAATATGGTTGGTAAATTATAGTGGACTTTCCCTGCTTCTGCTGCAGATCTGATGCTTGATGATAAGTGAACATGCGCTCTTCCGCTAGGTGTAATTCCAACTTCAAGTAAGTTCTCAGCTTCATCAGGGTTACATGGATAGAACAATGACGTAGGTATATTTTCCGTTGGTAAGTCTAGTTCGATCTCAAGTGTATGGCCATATGTTGCTCTAATCATGTTACCTCTGACTTCATATCTTCCTTTCCCATCAGTTTCTGAAACAGCCCTAAAGTGATGAGGTCTTAGCCAATGGTATCTTCTCTCATCTTGTTTCTTGAATCTGCTAATTATATCCTTAACATCTACCCATCCGTTAATATCCATCTCTAGATCAAATTTCTCTGGAGCATGTCTCAAAATCAATGCAAGTCTACGAGCAAGACTATCTCTTTCTCTAGATCTTAGTATAAATTTCCCTTCTTCATTACATGCTGGACATAGGTTGTCATCGGAGTAATATCCGTGTCTTGTGCACTCTCTAATCATATTATCAGATACTTCGAGTTTAATTTGGTTCAAGAACCTCACGGTTGATATAGTCTAAATTCATAATCAATTACTTTGCCAATTATTATGTTCTATGGCGTGTCCCCTCACACATGAAAGCAGTAATTGTTGATTGGCTTAGGTCTCCATTTCATAGAGCTCATAAGGGTAAATTAGCAAATATTAGGCCCGATGAGTTAGCAGGTCAAGTGATTAGGGAGTTAATGAAAAGAAATGATATTTCAGGTTCAATGATAGATGACTTAATTCTAGGTTGTGCATATCCTGAAGGGGAGCAAGGTTACAATATGGGGAGATTGTTGACATTTCTTGGCGACTTGCCAAACACTGTCCCTGGGACCACAATAAACAGACTTTGTGGTTCATCTATGCAGGCAATTCTTTCTGCTGCAGCACACATAGAAGTTGGTTGGGGTGAATGTATCTTAGTAGGTGGTGTTGAGTCTATGAGCCGCGTCCAAAGACGTGGTTTCAACTGGAGTCCATCTCCTGAATTAGAAGTTAAATTTCCTGATGCTTACATGGGTATGGGGATTACCGCAGAGAATGTTGCTAGAGAATGGCAACAAACACGTATTGAACATGAAGAGTTTGCACTTTCATCACATCAAAAAGCAGCAATTGCTCAGTCTAATGGTTTATTTTCAGATGAAATTGTAAGTATTCAAACAGATGATGGCGATATTAGCCAAGATGGATGTATCCGTGGCAATACTACTCTGGAATCAATGTCTCGACTGAACCCTGCGTTTGGAGATGAGGGTATAGTTACTGCAGCAACTTCCTCCCCTCTAACTGATGGGGCTGTATTCATGATAGTTTGTAGTGAAGAATTCGCTGCTAGTAATAATCTCACACCTATCGCCAGAATTGTTGCAGGTTCAGTAACTGGTTGTTCGCCAGATGTTATGGGTATCGGCCCAATAGAGGCTACTCGAAAAGTTCTAGAAAGAGCAAATTGGGATATCGAAGATGTTGATTTATTTGAACTAAATGAAGCGTTCTCAAGTCAAAGCTTAGCGGTTATAGAGGACCTAGGTATTGATTCCAAGAAGGTAAACTTACATGGTGGTGCATTGGCTATAGGACATCCATTAGGTGCATCTGGTGCTAGAATCACTGGTAAAGCGGCTAGTTTGCTCAAATCAACTGATTCAAAGCGTGCAGTAGCAACCATGTGTATTGGGGGCGGTATGGGAATAGCCATTGCCTTGGAGAAAGTTTAATTCTTTCAATATTTTAATTAACCAAATCACCATTACAGTTTGGACATTTGTCTGCTAACGATAGTTTGCTTGGAATTACTGCTAATAGTGTTGAACATGATGGACATGTTGCAAAAACTTCATCTTCTTCCAGTTGACTATTTAGATCACCAATATTTTCTTTCATATTATTATACCAGTTTTTGTATGTTGGATTTCGTATTGTCTTAATTCTGCGAAGTGTAGAAATTGAGAGGAGTAATAATAAAATTCCTTGGATTGTATCTGAGTTATCGCCTCTTGCTAAATCTTGTAACCCAACTAATACGAATATCAATGATAAAATTAGTAGCAAGAACATACCCCATAAGTCACCATATTTTCTTCTATTTTTGAATGTAACCACTCCAAATATAGGTATTACTAAAGTTAATGATATATAGTTTGGAAGTAATATCAGAATGGGTGAAACTATGAAAATACCTAATAACAAATCAACGATCATGAATCTATACAGGTGTTTATGCAAATTTTCCATCACCATATTCGACATCCAAAGCCCTCCTATGTCTATCTACTGTTGCGACGAACTCATGAATGCTCCCCCTCTGCGAGGTGTGTGGTAAAAGACACAGGAGTAGTCGTTCGTGGCTCCAGTATGAAGGGTAAAAAGGTGCTTTTCTTAGTTTCAGGTGGCATAGCTGCAGTTGAATCTGTACGTCTCTCCAGAGAATTAAGGCGTCACCAGGCGCAATTAACAATCATGATGTCTAGGGAAGCCGAAAAAATTATTTCACCATTGGCCTTATCTTGGGCGTCAGGTCAAGATATACTTACTGATTGGAATCCTAAGATGCAACAGTTAGAAAATTATGATACAGTTCTTGTGGCTCCAGCGACAAGAAATACAATTTCGAAGCATATTCATGGGATTATGGACTCTCCCCTAATGATGGCACTTTCTGCTGCAAGAGGAAACCGTACTCCAATTGTATTTGTGCCATCGATGCATCAAGATTTATTCGATGATCCAGTAACAACGGAACTTCTCGAAAAACTCATTCAGGAAGGGAGCTATTGTATTATTGATTCTGAAAAAGAAGGTCGGAGAAAGCAACCTTCTCCAACTGAAATTGTAGCTAAATTAGCAAATATTACTAATTCCAGTCTTCCCAACCGGAAGAAAATTGCAATTACTCTAGGGGCGACTCGTGCTCCAATAGATTCGGTTCGAGCGATCCAAAATGCCTCTTCTGGGAAGACAGGTTGGGCAATAGCTGAGCATTTATTCATGATGGGGCACGATGTTCATTGTATTGTTGGTAAAACATCTGCTGCTTCCTCATTTGAACTTCCCAATATCATAAGAGCTGGTTCTCCAGAAGATATGTTGTCAGAATCTATTAAAATAGCAAAAGATGATTCCAATCCTGATGTTTGGATTCATGCAGCAGCAGTTCTAGACTACTCTATGCCTGCAGAATCAGGGAAACGAGCAAGTGGTCAAGATAGTTGGAATATTGAATTAAAACCTACTTTGAAACATATTTCCGAACTTTCTGATTATGTTGGTGAATGTGTTCGAATTGGCTTTAAGTTAGAAACTAGTGTGTCAGAAGAAATTTTAATTAAGAAATCTTTAGATCAAATTTCTAAATATGGAGTTGATGCAGTAGTGGCTAATTTATTAGAACAAATTGGTGATAATCAGTATCCTAGAGCGAGATTTGTAATCCCAGATGGAAGTTTTAAACTATTAAACAGCCAGATGGATTTGTGTGATGAACTAGAAAAATTCATTTCTTGATAGATTCTATCTGCGGCACATTCAAGCATAATCTAAGGTTGCAAGCAAATATGGGGAAGCATGGTAAGGCCAAGAGAGGAATACCTCCTAAGTCGGATTTTAATGCCTGGTACCCCGCAATTGTAGAAATTTCAGACTTAGTCGATAAGAGATATCCAATCAAAGGAATGGATGTTTGGAAACCTTATGGCTGGTCTACAATGCGCTTAATTGATAGTTTAACTCGTAAAGAAATGGAAGAATCGGGACATCAAGAATATAATTTCCCACTCTTAGTTCCTGAAGATCTTCTCGAAAAAGAGAATCAACTAGTTTCACGCCTCAAAGCAGCAAGGGAGTTGGGAGTAGATCCATCTGAACTTAGAATGGATGAAGAAGACTCAGGGTTCAAGAAAGAAGTTTATTGGGTAACAAAGGGCGGAGAAAACGAACTAGATATCCCTATGTTTTTACGACCTACGTCTGAAACTCCTATGTACACTATGTTTTCTCTTTGGGTGAGGAGTCATGCTGACCTTCCACTAAAAACATTCCAAATTGTTAATACATTTCGATATGAAACTAAGCAAACCCGATCATTTATTCGTGTGAGAGAAATTCATTTCTTTGAAGCTCATACTGTACACAAAGATGAGCTGGGCGCTACAAGACAAATAGAACAAGATGCAGAAATTGTTCAAAGACTAATGAAATCTTTATGCATGCCAGTTATCGTATCAAAAAGACCTGTTTGGGATACGTTCCCTGGTGCATGGTACACTACCGCAGTAGATGCCGTAATGCCTAATGGGCGCACACTTCAAATCGCAACTTATCATCATTACCGTGACCAATGGGCTCAAGCATTTGATCTAAATTATGAAGATGCAGAAGGTAATACGCAGAATTGTCACCAAACTACATTTGGTATGTCTGAAAGATTACTCGGTGCAGTTGTAGGTATGCATGGTGATGATTCAGGACTGATATTACCACCATCTGTATCTCCATACCAAATAATCTTGATGCCTGTTGCAGCCCACGTGAATGAGCAAGTAATACCTAAGATTAATGATCTAGCGAAGGAACTTAGAGGTTCTGGATTCAGAGTTCACGTTGATGATAGAGATATCAGGCCCGGAGGTAAACATTACCATTGGGAAATTAGAGGCGCTCCAATAAGATTAGAACTTGGTCCTCGTGATTTAGATGCGAATAAGTGTGTTTTATCTCTAAGAACAGGTGGTAAAATAGAAGTTGGTTTAGAAAATCTATCGCAAACAATAAATCAGTACTTAGATGATATTTCTGAAACATTACTGAATCGCTCATTAAATAATAATTCAGAATTGGTGCAAAAATTCCCTGGGATTTCCTCTAAGGATTCGGGTTGGGAATTAAATTCTCCAATTGTGGATGGTATAGTTTACGAGTTAGCATTCGATGGGAACGATGCTGATGCTGAGGTTTTAGAGAAAATAACAGGGCTAGCATTACTCGGTGATTGCGTGGAACCTTATCCTGAATCAATTCCCTGTGCTATTACTGGAAAGTTAACTACTCGAAAGCAACATCTTGCTCGAATGTACTAATTATTTCTTCTTTTTTGTCATTCCGAATAAAGAGATGAATGCGAAAATTACCAACAACATGCCATCAATAATTTCTCCTTCACCTACTTGTCCCCAAGAATCAATATTTTTGTAGTTTCCAATCTCAGTTAATTTTAATCTTGGATTATCTTCACAAAGTTTTGTCGTTTGAATAGTTGACATGGTGCTTACTTCTGTACTCTCGTAACTTCCTCCAGCAGTAGCTATTATTGTCCCATTCAGTAATAGTTGGGATGAATACGAATATGGTTCTATTTGCACAGTAGCATTAGTTGAGTGTGTGAATGAATTTCCATTTGCAATCATATTGATTCCCCCACTACTGACTAATTCCTGTGATCCATTCTGTGAGATATCCCATGTGATTGAATATTCTTCGCCTATTGTGACATTTTTAGCGCTCCAGAATATGGTTAATGTATTCCCATTAACTGCTGGTGTAGCCACGAGTTCCACATCCCCTATTTTCTCTGTATCTTCGCACAAACCAAGTACTGAATCGATACCAACGAAAATGTTTGAGCTAATAAGAATCAACCCAATTACTCCTACTAACATTACAAATGTCCTTCTCCTTCCAGTTCGTCCCTTTGTATCTGAAATTTCTTCTTTTAGATCAGATTTTGGAATAGGCAAAATTACATCGTGCGTAAATTCACTATTTCCTGAAGGTTCTAATTTTTCTTCGACTTCTTTAGGGCTAATGATCCCGATTTCATCTAATGCTTCACTCCCATAAATTCTTTCAGCCAATTTGTAATATTCTTTGTAAGACTCTAATTCTGAAGGGTCCATTGACCCATCAAGTAAGTCTCTGAGTCTTTCGGCCTCATTCATTAATTCACTTTCGAACCTCACTCCTTCATGAATGAAACCCAAGAAAGTATCTTCTTTGGTTAATTATTTACGCTTTATTACTGCGTGACATGCATTAATAATAGCATTATAATTAATATTCAAATGTGCCATTAATTCAGATGTGCCGCCACTCTCTCCAAATCTATCATCAACACCAACCATTTCTAGCGGAGTAGGTATATTCCTGGAAAGGTATTCTGCCACTCCTCCTCCAAGACCTCCTATAACTGAATGATCTTCCACGGTTACTATGCAGCCGCATTGTTTGGCTAAATCTTGTATTAATTCTCCATCAAGTGGTTTTATTGTATGCATATCTACTACACAAGCATTTATTCCATTTTCAGATAATTTCTGAGCCGCAATCTTTGCCTCATTAACCATTACTCCACATGCTATAATTGCGACATCATTTCCTTCTTCGATTATGTTGCCTTTACCTATTTTAATATTAGATACATTATCTTCACTGTAAACTCTAGGTACCTTATTTCTTGCAGTACGCGTATATGATGGCTTGTCGTGATTAAGTAATTGTATAGTCAATTCTTCAGCAGATAAATCATCACAAGGATGCATCACAGTCATATTCGGTATTGTCCGGTATATTGCTAAGTCTTCAATCGACTGTGCACTACTACCGTCAGTACCTGTATGTATTCCTCCGTGACTACCACAGATGTGGACTACTAATCCTGGTCTGGCAATTCCATTTCTCACCTGTTCAAAAGCTCTTTCTGTGAATATTGCAAACGTACTTGCGAATGGTATTTTTCCGGATGATGCCATTCCCGCAGATACTAGCATCATATTTTGTTCGGCAATTCCCATAGAAACGGTTCTTTCAGGGTTTTCAGCTCTAAATAGGCAGGATTTAGTTGATTTACCCAAATCTGCCTCAAGTACAACAACTCTCGGGTCAGATGCTAATTTCAGTAATGCAGAACCATAACCATCTCTCGATGCACCGCCTGATGATGGAGCACTCATGATAATTCCTCCAATGCAATAATTAGTTCATCATCACTAGGTGCTTTGCCATGAAATGAGGGATTATTTTCCATAAATGACACCCCCTTTCCTTTGATAGTATGGGCTACTATTGCATAAGGTTCACTCTGATTATTACTCGCTTCATTAATTGAATCTATAATTTCGGTCATATTATGCCCATCTATTTCTAATACCTTCCAACCAAACGATCTAAACTTTTCTCCAATGTCGCCAATTTCCATTTGAACTTCCATAAAATCATCGTTCTGTATTCTATTACGATCAATTACGACATTTAGGTTACCTACTTTATGGAAGTCTGCAGCCATTGCAGCTTCCCAAATTTGCCCTTCTTGAGTTTCTCCATCTCCGATCATTACCCAAATGTTTCTTTCACTTGAATCCATTCTAGCTGCCAATGCACAGCCTAAACCGAATGAAAGCCCCATTCCTAAACTTCCAGCAGAAAAATCAACTCCATCTGTCCATTTCATGTCCACATGTCCTTGGCACGTAGACCCCAAAGTCCTGAAGCTATCAATATCGCCTTTCGATATCACTCCTAGTTGATGTAACATCGAATATACTGCTGGACTTGCATGACCCTTGCTCATGATGAACCGATCTCTATCTTCCCAGTCTGGATTTTCAACATTAAAACGAAACTCCGTTCCATATAATCCAACTATGAAATCTATTGCTGAAAGAGAACCTCCTGGGTGTCCCGCTCCTGCTTTATGCACCATTTCTACAATGTCGATACGACATTTCCTTGCTATTTCCATTAATTGAGTCTCACTTTGGCTAATAATAGCACCCCATTTGAACACCTGTCGTTGAAATTGGCTATTGATGGTTTGCAGTGATGTAACTCCTATTGACAAATACATTGGTTGATATTTGACAAGCATTACCCAGTGTTCGGAGTTATCATGATTGATGTACCACTATCTGGCAACTCTGAATGGAGAAACACGCTAAAAACTCTTTCTTTGCCGCTTTCTGTAGAAAATGACCCTCTTTTGGTAGAGTGTTTAGAATCAATAACTAGTGGGGGTTATGTTGATGTTCAACAGGGTGTCAAACTTTTTGAATCTTCTAATATTTCGGGTATTTCTGCTTTAGCTGATCTAATTAAAAAATCAAGATTTGGTAATTATGTTTACTTCAATGATAATTTACATGTGAATACAACGAATATTTGTGTTCTCGCTTGTCGCTTTTGTGCTTTTAGAAAAGGGCCTCGTCACAACGATGCTTATGCATTATCTGTAGATGAATATTTGCATCGAATAGAGCCATTCAGTCAGGTCATTGATGAGGTACACTCTGTAGGAGGGCTTCATCCTGATTGGACTGTGAATTACTATGAAGAATTATACAGAGCTGCAAAAAAAACATATCCGAATATACACATTAAATCATTGACTGCTGTTGAGGTCAAACATATTGCAACTCGTAGTGGTATATCGGTTAAGGAAACTCTTTCTCGATTAAAATTAGCAGGTCTTGATTCATTACCTGGGGGTGGTGCAGAAATATTAGTTGATAGTGTACGTGATAGAATTTGCCGGGGTAAAGAATCCTCTGACGAGTATCTCAAAATTCATGAAATAGCACATGGTTTAGGGATTAAAACAAATTGTACTATGTTATTCGGCACAGTTGAAACTGTTACAGAAAGAGCAGTTCATCTCTCAAGGCTTCGACAGCAGCAAGATTTGAGTAATGGTTTCCAATGTTTTGTTCCATATCCATTCTTGCCTGATAAAACTCGTCTTCCAGAGGCTCAACTTGCTTCTATGAATGAAATAATCCGAGTCATAGCCATTTCAAGGATAATGTTAGATAATATCCCTCATATCAAAGCATATCGTATGAATATTGGCAGTCATGTTGCCTCAATTGCACTAAATTCTGGTGCTGATGATATTGATGGAACAGTAAATCATGAAGAAATAATGCATGAAGCCGGTAGCTCTGCCAGATTAGATTCAGATAGTGACGAATTAGCCAGATTAATAGAAGATATTAATTCAGTGCCTGTAAAGAGAAATACAACATATACCGATTTTACTCAATATAAGAGAAAACCAGACGGTGGAGGGCAAAGTCTTCCAGTGGCCCAATCAGCGTAGTGATAGAATGTCTTGGGAATCTGTACTCGGTCGTGTCGCCTTCGCAAATTGTGATCCTATATTTGATGGATTACAAGATAATTGGAAGATTCTCCCAGCACCTCCTGCGTGGCTAACTGGCCATCTTCTTCGAAGAGATTGTCTAACTGCCCCAATACCTGCTGCTGATTACGCCAAACATTCAGAAAAGTTACTTCTATTGCCCGATTTAGGAATTGTAAGTAAAGGTGATGTTGGATCGGTCCTTCTATTTGGGGCACGACCTATTGATCAGATGAGAGATATAGCATTGCCCTCCGATTCATCAACATCTCGCGCTCTGCTCCAATGGGTTTTACGTCGAAATAATTTGGACCCAAAATTCCATGAAACGGGCCCAGATCTTGTTGCAATGTTAGAAAAATCAGATGGTGCCTTATTAATTGGCGATAGGGCTTTAATTGCTGCTAAAGAAAATCCTGAATTAGTTAAACTTGATTTAGGGGCCGAATGGACTCAAATAACTGGTTTCCCTATGGTTTTTGGTGTATTCGCCGCTCGTAAAGATTCTAATTTGAGTAAGTTGAATAGAGCGAGGAATGATATGGTCAATCAGTATAATCAATTTCTTCATGACGAATCATGGAGGGATGAAGTAATATCTCGAACTTCTTCTAAGTTAGGATTCTCAATATCTCGAATTTCAGAATATTTTTTGGTCGAAGTACAAAATAAATTAGATGATGAATCTAAAGAAGGACTTGAACATTTTTTGAAAGAAGTTTGTGGAATGAATAAAGAGATTGAATGGCTTTCATCTTAAGAATAATTTAATTCTTTACTTGAGACATAATTCAGTAAATCGATTGCCACTTCACAAGATTCTGCTACTACTACTTCAGAATCATCTTGGTATTTTCTTAATGTATCAATTGCTATCATATCTCCAATCGCTCCTAATGCCTCTGCAGCTTCATGACGGACCATAACGTCTTCAGTTGTATCAGATAGTCTATCAATCAATGATGGGACTGCATGTGGGTCTTGCATTTGTCCTAAAACATAAGCAATTTCGTGTTTGAGTAATGCAGATTCTGAGTTAAATGCATTGGTCAAAGCATCTACTGATTCATGCCCACCTATATTTCTCAAAGCAAATAAGGCCCTCATTCTTTGGAACATTTTCTCATTTTCATCAGATAATGTGTTGCTTAAATTAGTGATATTTGATTCTTGACTCGGTGGTGCTGGATCAACTGAATCAAACGGACTTATTTCTGGTTTTTCCCGGCTTTCCATTCATTCACCTGATCCTATGAATTGTATTCCGTCGACATCTAATTCGCTATCAACCATCCCTATTCTTTGGCCTTCTTTGAGGAACAATCTGATTGCATCTCTTCCATCATTTCCGTAATCAATTGTGCGTTCGTTAACATACATTCCTACAAACTCTTTGTTAGTTTCATCATCGATTCCTCTACCCCATTTTTTAGCGAATTCTAGTGCACTATCAGGATTCTCTAATGAATGTACTATGCTATTTTTGACATCTTCTGTCAATGATTCGCATAACTCTATTCCGAGATCTTTTCTTACCACATTTCCACCGAGTGGGAGAGGTAATCCTGTTTTTTCATTCCACCATATACCTAAATCTAGAACTAATTTCACACCTTCTGACTCCCATGTTAGTTGCCCTTCATGTATAATTAGACCAGCATCATATTCTCCACTAGCGACCTTCGGTAATATTTCATCAAATGGTACCACTTCAACCTTCACATCTCCCCATGCTAGGAGTAGAGATAAGTAAGCACTAGTGCCCAAACCTGGGATGGCGATTGTTTTTGTTTTTGCCTCCTCTTCACTCATTTCTTTATTGGATATAACCATAGGTCCATATCCTTCGCCCATGGATGCTCCACAATTCATAAGATGATATTTTTCAGCAATTAATGGGAATGAATGTATGCTAACTGCCGAGATTTCGTATGTTCCTTCCATAGCATGTTTGTTCAAAGTCTCAATATCTAATAGAACATGTTGGTAGTCTCTACCTTCAGTATCGATGACTCCAGTAGTCATTGCATGGAACATGAATGCATCATCTGGGTCTGGTGAATGGCCGACTTGAAACGTCGTGGGGGCTGTTGACATGATTTAGCGGTAGAAATCTAATACTAAACTGTGTGTATCTCTGTATGTTGAATGGTAAGGATGAATAGTGGCCTTCTTTACGGTCAAATCATGCCTGACGCATCAAAACTATCTACAGCCACCGGACAGTTAGGTCCAGTATGTGCAATAACCGGTAAAGCAATGACTTTTGCAGAGGCTGTTGTGTTAGATGATAAATTTGTATGCTGGGAGGCATATGTAGAAGCTACAGGCGCTGATTCAGCATCCGATGGTAAGTATGTTTCAGATTTAAATCTTGAATGAGCGAACCTCAACTTAATTTGCTACCTACTTACTAACTGCTCTATGGTAGAGGGCTGGAGCCGTTTCGCTTTGCGTTTCAGCGACTATTATAAATCTCTAGACCACAATAGTTTATGGGTCCCTCCGAGATTGAGAAGCCGTGAATGGATGTTTATTCCCTGGGGGTCAAAACCTCCAGATAGGCATAGAGGTTTTATAGATAAAAAAGGTCTATCAGATTACCTTAAACAGAGGGCACCTCACTCTTGTTTCCATAGTACTGCTTATTATCGATTACCCAATGAAAGAAAAATGATTGATAAAGACTGGTTAGGTGCTGATTTAATCTTCGATTTAGATGGAGACCATTTACCCGGTGTTTCGGATAATGACTTCCCTACAATGATCTCTAAAATTCAAGAACAAGCTTGGACACTTTGGTCAGAGTTCTTAGAACCAGAGTTTGGTTTCAAGGAAAAATATGTTCAAACCTCTTTCTCAGGTCATCGTGGATTCCACATACACGTACGTGATCCCTCACTATTACATATCGATTCGAATGCACGAAGGCAATTAGTGAATCATATAAGAGGTGAAGGAATTAGCGTCCAAACAACATTATCTGGCCCAAATTCGGGTTGGCAAGATAGGATAAAACATGGTATGAGTTCTGTTACTCATAAGTTAAGAGTTATAGACGAAAAAGGCCCTGATCATAAGTTATATCTTGATGAACTTGAGTTGGTCCTAGAGAAGAGTGCTAAGTCACCAACTACATCTGGTAAAAAAGTGTCACGTAATAAAATCAAAGAAATCGCAGAGTTAGCTGACGATGAACGTTTAGGACGTCTGAATAGAGATAATAAATTACGTGTGTTTGGAGAAAAAAATACAGCTATATTTTGGAATATGGTAAAAGGAGATAGTTCAGTAGTTCTTGGTTCGGCAGGTGAAACTGATGAGGCAGTAACAGTAGATGTAAAAAGAGTTATCAGATGGATTGGTAGTTTGCATGGGAAATGCGGTTTGAGAGTAACTGAAATGCCTTTAGAACGTCTTAATCCAGAATCATCTAACTCATTTAACCCGTTGGAAGAATCAATAGTATTCTCTTCCGATAAAAAATTCAACATATTGCTCAATAAAGACGATGTAACAGCTGAACTCGCAGGGATAAGGGTAGAAGGTAATTCGGGAGATAGACTCGAAGTAACTGAATCTCTAGCGACATTCTTGGTTTTGAAAGGCTGGGGTTCGATTGTTAATTAGACATATTTTGAACACTGAATCACAATATGTTGAAGAGTGATTGGGTACGGAACGCTACTAGTGAGCAGTATGGGCGAGGACGGAGACACTCAAGATAATCCTCAAGGAATGCCTTTACCACCTCTCCCTCCAGGCATCTCTTTCCCACTACCGCCTCCTCCACCTCCGCCTTCTTTAGAAGTAGAAATAGAAGAAAATATTACCGAAGATGAAGTTATTTCAGAAGAACCAACTTTCGATAATAACGATAGTCCCCAATCTAATGATTTTAATTCACATTGGGAAAGAAGAAAAGCATCCGATCCTAATCTTTCAGTTGGTAATAGAGAGAGTATGTATGGTCATATAGATCGCATTGCAACAGGAGAAGTAGGAACTCTTTTAGATCGTTTCTCCAATCGTTTTGGTTCCGAATTAGATAGAGAAATTATTGTTTTGAGAAAGAAGCAACAGCAAGAAATGAGAGCAATTAAGCCCACTGTTGAATTAATTCAAGCACCTAGTGAAGAATATTTGGAATCGGAAGAAGAAATATCTACAGGAGATTCCGATGATTTCGTAGCATTTTTTGAAGTTGTAAATAATTTACTTGGCAATATGGATGATGCATTCGTGAATGATTTCATAGCATCTGAGTCATTCTCACTATTCGAGAAGGTAGGTGCCGATCCATCTGTCGTGACTGATGAGGAAAAATCTCTTTTCTTTAACATGATAAATGATGTACTTGGTAATTTACCAGATGATAAGGTTAACGAATTTATCGCATCTCCCGAATTTTCAATCTTTGAAAAGATGGGTGAACTATACGGGGAATGATATTTATGGGATTATTAGAAAAAGCAGGAAATATCCAAGCAAATGAGAAAGAACCAGTCAAAGTGGAAAAGGCTGAAAAAGAAATTAAAGCATTTGATGCCACAGTAGCAAAAGCTGTAGTAGCACCTCAAAATACAAAGAAGGCCAAGAAAGCTAAGAAAGCTAAAGCTGCTAAAAAACCTAGGGCCGCTAAAGCACCAAGAGTCAGGAAAGAACGTGTGCTCAAAGAGTTTCCAGAGGGATTCGATGAAGTTAACAAAGCGAGAGCGTGGTTTCGTTCTTTAGTCGATTTAACATTGAACTTTTCTTTATTCGCATTTTACCTTGCTACTAATATCGTTGCAGGTGGGGCTTCTGATTTGACATATATACTAATTGTAAGCTTACTTCTACCAATTGCTAACCTTATAATCATGCCACTCAAAACTGGAAGGACAGTTGGCCAATGGATTACTACTACAAGATATGTAAATTCCCGAGGAAAAAATCCTCCATTCCTCTTCCATCTTTTGAAGAGTTCACCTGTAGTCTCGTATCTAGCAGGTTTTGGTGCTTTCATGCTAATAATTTCAGCATCTACAGAATGGACAAATGGAATGATTGGTGTAGTTTCAACTCTAGTTATACTTTTCTTACTTATTCCAGGAGATTGGTTATTCAAGAAACTTCACCAGCAATCCTTCGGTATCTGGGAATTTTTGTTTGGTGGAGTATGGAATGCTCGAGCACAAAAAGGAGAAGGCGGAACTGGTAATAAATTGTTCCAACGACTCGAATCTCTCAGCGATTACACAGAGTCTAAAGGTTGGCTTGAAGATAAAGATGAGTAATTCTAGCAGGTCACTGAATATGTCAGGTCTCAGCTATCTAAAGGTCTTGAATTAGATCCTTTGATTATTGAATCAATTAAATATAATTAATTTGATAAATATGTCATTTTTTCTTAATATCCGGCATATAATTGATTAGTGACAAAGTCGAGCGAGAGTCATGGTAGACTTCCAATTCTTTGATAGTTCTGAGTCTGAAAAGTTCTCCGAAATATGGAATCAGATATCCGAATTAAGGTATCGCGTATATTCAGACGAACTCAAACAATATGAGAATAATCAGCAGCAAGTACTAGTAGACCCTGGTAAATACTTTATTACATGTTTAGATAATCAGAAACTAATTGGATATGTTAGTTTAAATCCACATAGTACTAGCGGTTTTAGAATTTCGAAATATTTCTCTGATGAAATAATGTATGAAAATATATTTTCTAATTTAGTTGGAGATGTTGAAACTACTTATGAAGTCCGAGCACTTACTGTAGATCCAAATTTCAGGGGGCAAAAAATATCTGAAGGATTAATGATTCAAGTGTTGAATTTTCTCTATCGTAAAGGAGGTACCGATATAGTTGCTATGGGTCATATTGATGTTCTGGGCTTGTATAAGAAAATTGGTATGGAAATATTTGAAAAAAGCTCTATTTTTGTGGGTGATGCGGAATTTAAGCTCATGCATATGGATATTTCAGAAGCCATTAAGAAATATAATCACCTAATTGAGGTAGATAATAGTGATGATATTTGTTATCATGGAGGTGCGTCCTGGGATGCTTCTGGATTTGATTTTGAACTAAGAGACTCTTTAATTGTTGCAGACGTTTTAGATAGCCCTTTCCCTCCATGCCCCGATGCCCTAGATATAATTAGAAATCAATTAGAAAGATGTTGTCAAGAATCTCCACCTACTCATAGCGAAGAACTAGTTAACACAATTTCTAATGTTAGAAATGTCGATAAAGATGATATCATTGTTTCATCCGGATCCTCATCTCTCATGTTTTCATGCTTACCTAGATTACTAGACGAGAACTCAAAAGTTTTGATTTTATCACCAATGTATGGTGAGTATGAACATATACTAAAACATGTAATAGGATGTGAAATTACCATTTTCCCTCTTTTTGAAGATCAGGGTTTTATTATAGATTCAAAAGATTTAGTAAGTATTTCTAGAGAACATGATGCGGTTATTTTGGTTAATCCAAATAGTCCAACTGGAGTATATTCGGATGCTATCAAGAATATAGTTTTAGAAATCAATGATACTGATTTTAGCAGCAAATGTAAATTTATTTGGGTTGATGAAACATATATTGATTATGTAGATGAATCCGAATCATTAGAAGGTTTAGTTTCTGATGTCGATAATCTTATTATTTGTAAGAGTATGAGTAAATGTTATGCTCTTTCGGGTTTACGTGTAGCATATATCGTCAGCCAAAAATCTAATTATTTGAGAAAATATATTCCTCCTTGGTCTGTAAGTTTACCGGCCCAACTCGCCGCTATCTCCGCTCTAAATAATCCGGATTATTACCAGAACAAGTATCATATCATCCACTTTGAGCGTGAAAAATTTTCCCAAGGACTAACAGAAATCGGGTTCAAAGTATTTCCTGGCGTTGCTAACTTCTTACTCACAACATTACCAATTGATTCTAATTATTCTTCTTCAAGTTTCATCACTGAATCTCGTAATCTCGGACTTTTTGTTCGAGATGTAGAAAATATGGGTGTGACCTTAACAAATAAGTCAGTCAGATTTGCTATACGTTCTTCTGAAGAAAATAATAGAATGTTATCATTAGTTCGAAAAATCATAATGAAAGATCAATAAGTAATCTAATTTTCTTTCCCAGATAAACACTATATTATTAGTGGAACATTACTAGACATATTTGGTGAACTAATAATGAGTGGGCAATTAGCAAAATTTGGATTAATGGCAAGTATGGCATCGGTAGTAGGGTCTTTGTATATTTATTTCGTTGGTGATAACGAAATGTTGGGTATATTTGTAGGTCTTTGGGCTCCTACATTAATCCTAGCTACTAAAGAAATTGAAGAATGGCTTAATAATTAATTCAGTTTATGGTTATTGATTTTTCCGAATCTTTTCTAGCCTATTTTTTAAGAATTATGTGCCTAATAGATTCTATTGGCATATTTACAATTTCTAGTATTCCTGAGTAAGAATGTATAATGATTATATCATTCTTCGAAGTCGATGTAAGTATGAGTGACTTGAAAGCTATGGTATTAGTGATGATTATGTTAACGTCTGTTCTTGCAGGATGTACTTCTTCGGATACAACAGGTCTTGAACAACAGATTATAGATCTCCAAGAATCAAATGATAATTTAACCGCCGAATTAGAATCTTTGGAAGATAATATTAATTTGATGAATAGTATTTCTTTGGAATTACAGGAATCACTTTCTTCTGCAAATGATACATTGAACTCAATAAATATACAGTTATCTCTGAAAGAAGAATCGATTTCTAATTTGACATCTCAGAGAGATTCTTTGCAAAACGAATTAGATGAAGCAATAGAATCTAATTCTTCAACTATTTCTTCGTTAGAATCTCAATTAGAATTATTAAATCTACAAATAACTGAGTTGTCTTCAGAAATTTCAGGTTTGAATAATCAATTAGAATCTAAAGAGGATGAGGTTACAACTCTTACAAACTCATTAGATGCTTTATCGGATTCCGTGTCTAAATTGACATATCAAATATTTACCGATACTCAGGGGTGCTCGTTAGATAATCCAACTCCTAAGATGAGAGTTGGTTTTGATGACGGTACTGGTCTAGGTATTCCGGATGATGGAATTCTACAAGGACCTGAAATCTCTATGATTTTTGGTGATTGTTCCGAAGCAATAGGGCAAGTTGCTAATATCGGTTCAGCAAATAATAATCCCCGAATTTCAAATATGGTAGAGATGGGAGGGAATCTATACTTCACTGCTGACGATGGAGTCCATGGCAACGAACTTTGGAAAACTGATGGTACAGTAGGTGGTACTTCAATGGTAATTGATTTATCACCTCCTATGTGTCCAACCTGCCCAAATATGGATTCAGACATTGTTGAATTAGTTGCAGGAGATTCCAAGCTATTCTTTAGTAGTCCAGTGCAAAACGCTGGAGTACCTGATTTCACAAGAGAACTATTTGTCAGTGATGGAACTGCATCTGGTACACAATTAGTAATGGATATATTTGATTGCCCGTTAACTTCAGGAGATATCACATTTGATTATGATGGCGTTAATTCCCTTACAGTCCTCCCTGGCTCGACTTTCGGGACTGCGGGAGGGGATCGAGTTGTATTCTCAGCATTCCATTGTTCCCTCACAAATTATGTTTGTTTTGGTGAGGAGCCATGGATTTCAGATGGTACTTTATCTGGGACGAGATCTTTGGCAGATATTAGAGTAGGAGATACTCCTATGAATACACAAGACGGTCAAGGTGTACTCATTGATGATGTAGGTAGCCAACCAAGATACTTTTTCCAATCAGGAGATATGGTATATTTCTTCGCAGATGACAATAATTCTGGACGAGAACTTTGGAAAATAGATACTTCACGTGCTAGTTCTGGAGCAACATTGGTCAAGGATATCAATCCAGGTTCAGATGATAGTATTTATTTATTGACTGATCCAGAATTTATTCAGATGAATTACGATATATATTTTGCAGCAGATAATGGTGTCAATGGAAAAGAATTATGGAAAACAAATGGGTTCGCATTAGGTACAACGATGGTTAAAGATATTAATCCTGGGTCGAGCAATGGCTATCCTAGTGAACTAACTGTGATAGGTAGTATGTTATATTTCCAAGGGGTATCATCAAATAACACTGTAGAACTGTTCGAAAGTGACGGGACTAGTGACGGTACATCTAGTGTCTATGCAGACGGACCTCACCTTCTAACTACCAATGGATATGAGCTATATTACGCTGGAGACAATGGTAGTGTTTGGAAATATGACGGAGTAACCAACGATTTAATTTATTCAAGTCCAGATGTTTCATTTGCTTCAAATGGAATTACGCACATAGTCTCACTAGGCGACAAAGTATATTTTTCTGTAACGAATTTCTCACCAGGGGGGTCATTAAGCGTCATATTGTACGAAACTGAAGGCTATGCTGATCTTACCTTCAGTATTGTAGAGGGTGACTTAGAAGATTTTACGGTGGCCGGTGACACACTTTTCTATACTAATCAGAATAAATTGAATTATTATTCTCCTAACTCTGGGGCATTCATTACTGTTTGAAATTTTGATACTTAATGAGCCGAAGAGGGCTAACTTTTTGTTCAAAGAGAACCTCCAAAAATTATGAATCTTAAGACTAATCCTAATCTCGGTTCCTCCCTTATCAATAGGCGTAGCATTCACATTCTTGGTGCTGGTCTGAATAAAGAGCGTAACGCTCACAAGGCAGTAGGTGAATTATCAAAAAAAGGCTGGAGGTCTGTACCCGTCCATCCCCGAGATGCTGGTGCGACTATATCTGGTATGCCAATTAGATATGAAATTGAGAGAGGTGTTGAATTAGATGTAGTCGTTCTATTTCTTGCTCCTGAACGTACACGTAATGCAGTCAGGAATCTTCTCCTTAGAGAGATAGAAAATCCGCCTCTTATTTGGTTTCAACCTGGGGCTGAAGATGAAACGACAATATCTTGGTTGAATGATGCTGGATGGGATTTTGTTTACAACGATTGCATAGTTAAATACGTGGAGAGAAATAATTTGAGACGTACAATTTCTCAATTTCCTTGGTTTCGTCAAGTGCAGGACAAAGATGATTCGGGATGTTCAATTTGGACTGTCCACGAGGCTTCTGATGATGTTGATTTACCTAACACAAAACTCGAGTGGGTAGGGGATTTAGTTGATTTACTATTATCAAGCAATGTAATTCCTAAATATATCCGAAGTCTTGTTAATGAGAATGAAAGTCTTGAGGAATGCGCTAGAAGATTAGCATCATAGTAATTATCTATATTCAACATTAGAATAGTTTTATAATTTATCTTCTGAAATTACATATTTCATGTTATGTTTTTCTTGGTAATATAGTAACGCATCTTTGCTTCCAATCCGTATTTTCTAAAGATTCAATAATCCACAAAGCTATACTAGTTCGAGAGACATTACTACGTGTATTAGTTACTAGTGATTCACCTGCCACTAATGCAACTTTGTCTTCTTTGTTATTCAACCTCGGAGGCCTTATAATGGTCCAATTATGATTTGTTTTTTCTAGTATTTGATCAGCCTTGGCATGATCGTCAAATGCGATTTTTAGATTACTTATTCGTATTAATATTCTGAAAAGAAGTCCCGTTCTAGATTTTGATTCCCCGACTCCTTGGGCTGATATTTTCACTATGCGTTTGGAATTCGAATTATTCATTACACGTGTGAGAATCTTCATTGATCTACTGTGTAGATTATAATCGCCAGTAATCCTTGCAAAAGGCGAAGAAGAAGCCCTCGATATTGATAATGCTAAAATAACAATGTCACAGTCTTTGATTGCACTTCGAACACTCCCTTCATCTGTCATATCTCCTCGAAAAGGTATGGCTCCATTGGGTACGCTTTCCAAATCAGCAGATCTTCCGAAACAAACTGTATCATACCCTTTTTCTATTGCTATTTTTGCAATTTCTTTCCCTGTGCGGCCCGTTCCTCCGAATATCACTACTCTTTTTACCATAATTCCAACTCTACAGGGAATAATATGAATGCAATTTTTTTCCAGTTATCAATTCTGATTAGAATATATTTCATAATGGAGTTCTGATTCCAATTGCTCTAACTACGCACCATCCGGCTCTTGCTTCCCACATAGCAAAAATGCCTCCGGCTATACTTCCGATTACAGGAATCCAATAAGCTTCTGAAGGTAGAATATTTTGAGTTATCAGTAGTGCCATAATGAATCCTCCCAGAACTGCAAATACTCCTGTCACAAAGCGTACTACTCTACCTTTTGCATCTATGTTACAAACTCTACTCATGATTCTACGTGGGGTGCTTTAGCATATTAATGACTGTTTTTTTAATAATGCTCAGACATGACTATATTTTCACTCTTGAAAACATTTAGATTATACGATAAATAAATTATGGTAGAGACTTGTTTTGAGATATAATTACGATATTTTAACATTTAGCACCATTTCTTTATTGAAGGATTAGTTATGGCAAGGCTATGACTGCGGGGCTAGAGTCAACTCTCGTCGCGGTCTTAGTGCTAATATCTCCTTTATTTCTGGCTATACCGCTTTCCTTTGCTTGGAAATGGTGGACAGGTATGGAGCCCGAGCATGAGCATTACAGAGAAAAAGTTCGTGTTGTTTTAGATTCAGGTATACCTTTGAGCCGCTACCGCTCTGAATTAGATGCAGAGGCTAGGAAAGTGTATCTAGATCCTGATCGACAAGCTCGTATTGAATCTGATTTGCTCAATCCTTTGGGGGTAACGCATTTCATTCTATTTCCTGCTTTAATTGCTTGGCCTATATTATTTCCTTTTTCTATAATAATTGGATTATTGGCATGGTTCCCTTTGAAAATTTTTGAATGGGTTCTAATCGAAAAAAAAATACTATTAAAGATCACATCATTTGTTAAGAAAATTAATAGATGGGAAATAATAGGTATACCAAGGTTAGATATTGGAATTAAAACATCAGATAGAATTCTTTCATCTATACACCGTATGCCTATAACAGTATTTTTAGGCCTATTCTCATATCTCTTGATAATGAATTTACATTGGTTAGCGGATTTTTCTATAAGGAATACAATTTTCCTTTCCTCATTATTGTACATAATACTTGTATCATTCATATCCGTTATTCGTGCTGCGACTGCTAGTGCTCTGTCATTCGCAGATCTCCCTAAAAGAAGAGTGATTCCAATGGATTCTTTAGTTGAAACTTGGATGGCTCCATGGGTAGGGGCAGGTCTGATATTCTTCTTAGTTCGTCAGTTGACATTTTCTTACAAAGGAATACGTGAAGATACTGTATTTGCAGACCCTATAATCTTCTCTTTAGCTATCTTGTTAGTTCTATATACGGCAACAATTATCGGTTTAATGATTGAGGTGACATTTTTCCGCAATCGTGGTAAGTCAGTTAAGATAGAATTTCAAAAACAAGTAGTAAAAGAACATTCACCCACTCTGTATTTGTTCACTCAGCACCTTGGAGATTTGAAAATCTCGCCATTAATGTCATTAGATGATTGGGTTAAACAGGGTGAAAATTTTGAATCTGATGACTTGGTTCAATTATAGTTCTTCAGTTAAGATTAGTAGTTCATCATTTAATTTTAATTCGTTATTTTCTTTAACGCTGATTACAGCAAATCCTTGATTACCTAAACTAGACGTCACTCTAACTTTTCTTCCAGTGTTAGAAATGTATGTCCCAACGTCAAGCTTGCTATCAGTTCTGAATCTCATAATCTTCTTACTTAATTTACCTCTACTTTCTAATCTTGCATGTATTTCTTGTCCCGGGTAGCAACCTTTCTTCAAATCAACTATCTCATCGAGACCGAGTTCACCGGGTAAAAACCCCCTGTTATATTCTTCATTAGATAGTATCCCATTTTCTACACGATGTATATTCCAATTATCTTCTCCACAAAGCTCTGCGCCATTTCCTTCGACTGTTTTAATAAATGAGTCAATTAAATCTGCTTGAATTAATATATTCACTTGAAAATCATTTTTTAATTGCGCTTTTAGAATGTATGACTCATTTTCAATTATCCAAAAATCATTCCTCATCGTTGATATTTCAATACCTAGTGCTTTAGAAAGTTTTTCTTGATTTTTAGCAAATATCGAGATAATTTTCAGTGCCCCGTCCCCGTTCATAATCTTTACATCTTCATTCCAGTGGGTGCCTGAAACTATCAATTCTCTTGTTTTTTCTGCATTCTCCTTGACTCCCAATATCAATAATTGTCCGGAAATACTACTGATGTCTAAAGCATCAGTAATCTTGCCATTTGCATCGCAGATTAAACTTTTACAATTTTCTAAGTCCTTTATTTCAGTGATATTAGAAGTAATTATTCTGTTGATATGTTTAATCGAATCTTTTCCTTCTACAACAGTTACACTATGTTCATGAATATAATATCTGCAAGATGAACTTTCGTACTGCAATTATATCACTCAGCCGAATGATTGTCCGCAACCGCATGCTCTTGAAGCGTTAGGGTTTGTAATGTTAAAACCGCCTCCCATTAATGTATCTTTGAAATCTAATTCTATGCCATTTAGTAATGAACTATCGTTATTATGGATGTATACTTTAACTCCTTCAAATTCTTGAATTTGAAACTCCCCTGCTTCAGGCTTTTCCATTATTTTCATATCGTATAAGTATCCTGAACAACCTCCGGATTGTGCACTGATTACCAAGCAGTGTGAATCTTCTTCACCTTGAATGGTATTTTTCATTTGTTTTAAAGCAGAATCAGTCACTGTGATTTTCACATCAACCACTTCTGTCTGTGTAATCACAGGTAAGGTGAATCCTCCTCCGCCTAGAATGCCCATGAACCCTTGACTAAGTAGGCCTATATGAACAATCGTGTATTTATGCATAACAACCTATGGTAACATAAGATAACCATATCTCCCGTGACTATGGAAGGGTTGAGGGACGTACCTGCTCAATGGCTATCTTCTGAAGGAATACGTAAAGGTATTGATACTGTTTGTCAGGAATCTGCATTGTCAATTTCTATTTCAGATGGTCGCGAACTATCATTTTCTCTTGGCATTACCATGAGGACACCTGGGTGCGATAAAGAACTTGTAATTGGGCTATTATTCTCGGAAGGAATAATTAACTCGTCAGATCAAATTTCAGATTTGACGATTCATAATGACAAGGCCTTAGCAGTCATACCTAATATTAATCAAACTAACGTTTCTCAATTTCTACGTAGAAAATCTTCTACCTCTTCTTGTGGTATTTGTGGGAAGGAATCTATATCTAATCTATTACATATTCATGGACCTAAATTATCTGAAAATGTTAACGTCCCTTCATCTGTAATCAATAGCTGCATAGACGAATTACGTAAAAATCAATCATTATTTGAAAAGTCAGGTGGTGCCCATGCCTGTGGTTTGTTTAGTTTATCTGGAGAACTACTTTTTTCAGCAGAAGATATCGGAAGACATAATGCAATGGATAAACTTGTAGGAAAGGTGCTTTTATCTTCTAAAAAAGCATTTGTAGAATCATTTATACTATTTTCTGGAAGGTTATCATTTGAGCTTGTGCACAAAGCACGTAGAGCAGGAATACCAGTTCTTATTGCAATTGGCGCACCAAGTAGTCTGGCGATTGACATCGCACTAGAACATGGCCTTACGTTGGTTGGTTTTACAAAAAATAATAATATGACAGTATATTCAGGTAGAGGTAGAATCAGTCACTAATTGATTCAACAGAGGTGAACTTATGAAAAAAGATGTTAATCCTTTAACTCCATTAGAATCTAAGGCTCCCAAATTGAGTAAACCAAAAAATTCTGCAGCAGGAATCCCTGCACTCATATCTACGGCTAAATATGGTTTAGGTAATATGGGGGTTTTGAATTCACTAAAAAATTTAGCAAAAGTTAATGATTTTGATGGTTTTGATTGCCCCGGTTGTGCATGGCCAGATCCAGATAATCATCGTTCTTTCGCCGAATTCTGTGAAAATGGAGCAAAGGCTGTTGCGGATGAGGCTACGAAAAATAGAGCCGATAATAATTTCTGGTCTAAATGGACAGTTGGCGAATTGTCTCAGAAATCAGATCATTGGTTAAATTCACAAGGGAGAATTACTCAGCCATTGGTATTAATGCCTGGTTCAGAATATTACACTCCTATTAGTTGGAACGACTCTTTTGATATTATCGCAGATAATTTAGTTTCCCTTAAAAGTCCAGATGAGGCCGTGTTTTATACATCCGGGAGGACAAGTAATGAGGCGGCTTTCCTTTGGCAATTATTAGCTAGAAGGTTTGGTACAAATAACCTTCCTGATTGTTCTAATATGTGTCATGAATCATCAGGTGTGGCACTCACTGAATCTATTGGAATCGGTAAAGGAACAGTTACGCTTGATGATTTTAATTCAGCTGACTTGATTATAGTGGTTGGGCAGAATCCCGGGACTAATCATCCTCGAATGCTTACTGCACTTAGGGACGCTAGGAAAAACGGTGCTTCGGTAATCAGCGTCAACCCTCTGACTGAAACAGGAATGAAGAGGTTCAAACATCCTCAGAACCCTATTGAAATGTTTGGCTTAGGTTCTTCAATTGCAGATAAACATCTCAAAGTTAACATTAATTCCGATCAAGCACTATTTAGGTCATTTTCTAAATCAATTATTGAATCTGGGAATTTGGATAATGAATTTATTAGTGATTATACAAATGGCTATGAAGATTATAGAAAACTTGTTCTTAATACTGATTTAGATGAGATTTCTGAGATGACAGGTATTAGCACTGATGAACTTATTCAAGTTGGTGAAAAAATTTCAAATTCAAAGGCTACGATAGTTTGTTGGGCTATGGGAATTACTCAACATAAAAACTCAGTCGCAACTATACAAGAAATAGTAAATTTTCTTCTACTTGGTGGAAATATAGGGAAGCCGGGCGCAGGTGTATGTCCAGTTAGAGGGCATTCTAATGTGCAAGGTGATAGGACTGTAGGAATCAACCACAAACCTTCCACCTCTTTCATTGATGGTTTAGAAAAGTCAACAGGTATAATTGCCCCGATTAAACACGGATATGATTCCGTTGAAGCAGTTAGGGCTATGGAATCAGGCGATGCAAAAGTATTCCTTGCTATGGGTGGTAATTTTGTTTCTGCAATGTCGGATACAAATCGAACATCTAATGCTTTAAGTAAATGTCAATTAACAGTTCATATCTCTACGAAGCCAAATCGTTCACATCTTGTAAGTGGCAAAATTGGGCTAATACTGCCTTGTTTAGGACGTACTGAAATAGACATTTCTCCTATTGGTCGTCAATTCGTGACTGTCGAGAATTCAATGGGGGTGGTACACTCATCTAAAGGGACCTCTAAACCGGCTAGTGAGTACTTAATTTCTGAGCCATCAATAGTTTCAGGAATAGGTGGGGCGTTGGAGACCAGACTTGAGAGAAGCGGTATTCCTTGGCGTAATCTTTCAGAGAATTATGATTTAGTACGGGATTTAATAGAGAAAACGATTCCTGGTTTTGAAAATTATAACCAGAGAATAACATCTAAGTCCGGATTTTACCTACCCAATCCTCCTAAAGATAATCGAACCTTCAAAACTAAGAATGCTCTAGCGAATTTCTTTTGTCATGATATTTCTTGTGTATCAAGTAGTGATAAATTCATGATGATGACTATTCGATCCCACGACCAATATAATACTACAATATATGGCTTAGATGATAGATACAGAGGAATTCGAAATGGTCGTAGAGTAGTTCTTATGAATAGAGAAGATTTAGTTGAGAATGATATTAAAGAGGGCGATTTAGTTGATTTGAGTTCGGATAGAGAGTCAGAATCTGTTGTATCTCAAAGTTGGTATGTTGTTCCTTATGATATCCCTAGGGGTAACATTGCTACATATTTCCCCGAGTCAAATGTATTGATCCCCCTTGATAGTGTTGCTGATAGAAGCAATACTCCTACTAGTAAGTCTGTGCCAATTGGAATTAAAAAAGCTACTAATTAAGTTTCTTTTGTTCTTTTATGAGTAATTTACACCGATTGATTTGTGCTTTACATAATTTCAGATCTTCATCGACTAGGCCTCTTCCCTTTGCTTGTTCAAAACATTTTACTGCATCTGCATATAACTCAATCGCTGCATATGAAGAACCCATGTTGTATAATGTTCTACCTGTAACTGAACTTGGGTCTAATATTACCGCTGCATGGTATTCTTGTATACTATCTGCATATTCATTTAGTTGGTACAATGAGTGACCTTTTCCATTATGTATCCTCACTCTTAATTCAATTTCTTCATCGGGAGAACCAGATAATGCCTTATTGAAACAATTTAAAGCTTCATTAGCATTATTTTCGGTAAGTAATATTAGTCCTTTGTTATACCATTCAATAGATTCGTTCACATTCGCTTTATCATTTTCTTCATGTAAATTCATTTTTTCTTTCACTTCTTTAGCAGCTGAAACTAGATTTTCTAGTTCCTCCTTTTCGTCAATCTGTATTTCTTGTTTTTCTAATTCTATTAATTCTTGTACTCTCTGTAGGCATTGATTAGCCCTATCTACATAACCTGCTTCAGAAAGAGCGTCAGCTAAACCTTTCCAAGAAGAGACATCTGAACTGTCTTTCTTCAACAATTCTTTCCATTCATTAACTGCTAAGGCGTGATCTCCTCTTTGACTCATTTTACTAGCCCGAGAGGTTCTCGCGGTTCTACTATTGACAAAATCGATTTCTTTAACTTCTTGGAAATTTTCTTCTTCGGATGCAATTACTGCTTCTTCTTTGTCATCTAACTCCTCTTTATCATCAGATTCTTCATCATTAATTGCATTTGCTGGAATATTGATGATACCCTCCTCTTCATTTTCTTCAGAGTATGAATGAGAGCTATCGAATAATTTTATTTCTTTAGGAATATTTAATTTTGAAATCCTTAATAAATCTTTATTTTCACCTATGTTTTCTAAAGCCATTTTAGCAAAATTCGCTGCTCTTTCAGAATCACTTTTTTCTAATATCAAGGCCAAATTCGCATTTGTAGGTCCATGGTCTGGATTTATTCGATGTGCTTGTTCAAATGAATTAACAGAGTTCTCAAAATTTCCTAACTTGGCATGTATAACTCCGAGCCCGTACCATGCTGCTGAAGAATTATCATCAATAATGGTGACTTTTTTATATAAATTCGCAGATTCGATGTAGTTTCCACTATTTGCATTATCCTCTGCATCTAAGAGCAATTGCCTTATGTCGATATCAGACATATAACTCGCATAGACTTCTTTGAGTTAAGCATTGGCTGTATATGTCTCTGTTTAAGCCATGGATTGAAGTCATATACTCCTTCCGAGATATATGGCGCGCCAACTTAAGATGATGGGAATATGTGGGACATACGGATTAGATTCTGCCAATGGAAGGATGTTAGAGATAGTATCTGAACTTTTGAAAGAACAAGGCATTGAGTGGCTTGTCTGGGATAATAAAATGAATCCATTACCTTTCGTCGGTGAGGAGGGATGCTGGGACCACCCAAATGTCAAAAAATATAAACAAATGGCTAGTTCTGCTGATGCATTCGTACTTTCTAGTCCTGAATATCATGGTACCATGAGCGGCGTTATGAAGAATTCTCTTGATTGGTTATCTTTCGATCAAACTACTGGTAAGGTATTTGGATTTATTAGTACCCTTGGCGGACAAGCAAATACTACTACCTTGAATCATATGCGCATCGTAGCGAGATGGATCCATGGTGTATCTATACCTGAGCAATTAGTAATTGCAAAAGTTAAGAGTGTTTTTGATGAAGATGGTAATATTATAGACGAAGAAATAGACATCCGTATTCAAAAGTTTGTTGATAGCATAGTTCGTCATGCAACTAAATTAAGAACTTAAGGTTAATTTCATTCCTTAATTTCTATTTCTGGTGTTCCTAAACGTGCCTCTTCATCTCTTTTTTCCTTGTATACCGCAGAGAAGTAAGCTATCATCGGTAAAATCAATAATAATGTAAAGCATCCAACAAGAGTGGCTAAACTGTAAATCGATTCTTGAATAGGGTCAAGTTTGAATTCTTCTACAGATATTAAATCATGAGTTGTGATATTTGTAGTTAATTCCAAACCCTGGGATGATACTATATTACCTTCTGAATCCATTATACTAACTTTCCATGTGATAATTCTTGAGTTATCATTAATAATTTTTTGAGATGTTTCATTTGCTTCATCCAGTGTGTCTGCTTGTATCGATCCAAGTCCTCCGATTGGCAAATCTAATGATACAAGACCAATCATCATATTTTGTTCATCTAAGTTGATTTCATGAAACGGTCCCTTGATACAGGTTTCTATCAAATCAACATAATCTGGAGAAAATTCCTTGCAATTGAAGTCTTTGTCGTCCTGCCCAAGTGATGGTGTATGGTACCAATCAACACCCGATGCATCCAATTTGAGTATACTTCCCTGTGGCGCACCGGTTACTGTAGTATTCACCCAGGTTATTGCAGAATTAGTGACAACATACCATTCAGACATATTTTCTTCGAGTTGAATTAATTCAAGGTTACTTTCTGAATTAGAAGTCTCAAAAAGATAATATTCTGAGTCGACAGTGTTTGAATGCACAGCATAACCGAGTATAATAATCAGTACTAAACCCATTCCAATAAGTGTGCGCAACATGTTAGGGTTGCGTGACATTGACTTCTCCATATTGCTGACGATTGGGGAAGTGGTTTTGAATACTTGTTGAACAGACTTACGGTATGACATCTCGGTGTGCTACGGTCGTCTCTTGTCATCACGGTTAAATACAGACTCTAGGACGGGCGGTCCGCACAAAGGTGATAGTATGACCACGTATTACGATGTACCAGCTGATTTACTGATTGGCAGCCTTTCTTCTGAGCTTCAAGAATTAGAGCAAATAACTCCTCCAGAATGGGCTGAGTACGTTAAAACAGGGATTCACCGTGAAAGGCCACCTACTCAAGAAGACTGGTGGTTCATCCGTTCCGCCGCGGTTCTTCGCAAGGTCGGGATGAAGGGCCCTATAGGTGCAAACCACATGGCGCAATTATTTGGCGGACCCAAAGATAGAGGAGTTAAGCCAACTAGAGCGGCTGCAGGATCAAGAAATGTAGCTAGAACAGTTTTACAACAATTAACGGAAGCTGGTTTGATTACAAGTAAGTGGAATCCTGCTAATACAGTTAACTTCGGTAAGGTGTTGACTCCAGAGGGGCACGCTCTTTTGGATAAGGTTGCACACTCAGTTAGAGAAGTAGCCGAAGAAAAATACCCAGGACTATCTAAATATTAAGGTGATTAAATGGCTCGCGTTAAACCACTAGCAAAGAAACTAAGACTGAATAAAGTCACAAAGCAGAATCGTAGAGTTCCTGTTTGGGTTATGCTCAGAACTAACAGAAATGTCACAAGCCACCCTAAGAGGCATATGTGGCGAAGATCTAAACTACAAAGGTGAGTAAATATGGCAGAAGTTAGAGAAATGACAATACCATTACGCGCAGCTTGGTCCGTTCCAAGAACAAGAAGAGCTAATCGTGCTATGGCTCAGATCAAAAAGCATGTTTCACAGCATATGAAAAAAACTGATGAAGAAGAGATTTGGATCGATGAAGCAATTAACCATGTAATTTGGGCTAGAGGAATGCAAAATCCACCTAGGAAAATACGTGTACAAGTTACAAGGGAAGAAGGGTTCCCGTTAGAAGTTAAATTACTGGAGGATTAAATATGGGTAATATTAGACCATCATTCATCAAAATTAGGGCATTAAGATTAGTTGAACTATATCCAGATATGTTTAATGCTGATTTTGAGAATAATAAACACTACGTCACAGAGTATACTGATGTTTCAAACAAGCGTATGAGAAACTGGATTGCAGGTTACATCACTCGCTACAAACAACGTAGAGTAGATTAGATAGTATTATTCTAATCTCTGAAGTCGGGAATTTGATTCAGATGGGCGAAATGCTTGATGTTCCACCTCCCTTTTATTCGGAACGAGTATCTATTGTCCTCGTAAGGCCCCAATTTGATGGTAATATTGGTGCAGTTGCTAGATCGATGAAAAATTTTGGATTCTCGGAACTTAGAGTAGTAGGGAGAGATAGTAATTGGTCCGAAGAGGTAAGGAATAGAGCTAAGCACGCCCAATCAGTGTTAGATGATGCTAAATTTTACGATGATATTGAATCTGCAGTTTCCGACTCTAGCCTTGTAATTGGAACTTCTGGGAAAAGAGAGCAGGGTAGCAAGATTTCTTTTCGCCATTTTCTCGAACCAGAAGATCTACCTAAACAACTTACTAATGTCGAGGGGAAGATATCGATTGTTTTCGGACCTGAAGGTAAGGGGTTACTGAATAGTGAACTGAAAATATGTGATTTATTGGTGACAATTCCAACTTGGCCAGGTTATCCAATCATGAACTTAAGTCACGCTGTTTCTGTAATTTGTTATGCATGGTACCGCAACAATTCTCCTTCATCCGATGTTTCTCTGAATGAAAAGCTTCTTTCATCCGAACTCAAGACTGTCTTGAGAAAAGAAATTACAAGGTTATCTGAACTAATTCCAACTATCGAATTTAGAAGAACTGGGATAGATGAGACATTACAAAGAGTGATTTTACGTGGTTTGCCAAAGGACGATGAAATCCATAGACTTTTAGGGGTAATACAGACAACTAATCTTGCATTCGAATATTTTTCTCAAAATCCTGAGTTATGGAATGATATTATTTCTAAAAAAGACTAATACTTTTTCCATGAAGCCCAAGATTTCGGAGTTTCTCTTACGTTGAAGGCAACTAATCGTAATTTTTGTTCATATTTAGAAACAATATGCGGTTCTATTTGTTCAAAGGCCCATTTCGCTAAATTTTCTGCTGTTGGAATGAAAGATACTACAAATGTTCTATGATTTTCCCCTAATAGTGAAAGGGCTTCTAACGCCTCATGATCTTTTTCGTAAACAATGAATGAATGATCTACAACATCATGAATATATTTGTTTAAAATATCTGAAACATCTGAGAAATCCATCACCATCCCTTCATCTGAAGAGCCTTTATCACTGATAATTTCACCTTCAATCTCTGCCTCCCATCGATATCTATGTCCATGCATATGTCGGCATTTACTCTTATGATTAGGTACTCGGTGGCCAGTATCAGTTTCAACAAATCTTCTAATCCTCATTACCATTACTCTCTCTCCTCGAAATTCATTGATGCTGAATTTATACAGTATCTTTCTCCACCGAATCTAATCGGTCCATCATTAAATATATGACCTAAATGAGAATTGCATTTTGAGCATTTAACTTCAGTACGAACCATCCCATGGGTTCTGTCCTCAATTTTTTCTATTTGAGCTCCCGAGTGTTCAGTATGGAATGAAGGCCATCCACAGCCGGAATCAAATTTCATTTCCGAAGTAAATAAAGTATGTCCGCAACATATGCAAGTGTATTCTCCATCTCTTTTTTCATCCCAATATTTTCCTGAAAAAGGATGCTCTGTTGAACTTTTTCTAGTTACGTTATACTGTAAATCTGTCAAATTTTCTTTATAATATTCATCTTTGTACTTTAACTCAGTCATTACAGCATTTTCTAAAACCATACTCCAAGAATCAATATAATCTATCGGATCTTCTCTTCCTATTTCGTAGAAAGCAAGTATTCTTTCAATGTCTGAGCCACTCTTACCCGAACTTCGACCTTCTGAATCAGGATTATACGATGTAATTGTATTCCTAAATATGACATTAAAGTCAATATTAAGATTTTCACATGATTTTAGAGCATCAAAAAGTATTGATTTTTTATCTCCATCGATATATGGTAGGAAGAATTCAACTCTTTCCGAATCCCAGTTTCCAATCCTAAATGAGTCGCCTAGGCTTTCATAGAACTCTGGCCTACAATCGGGATATATCGCATGATCTCCACTATGGACGCCCAATGCGATTTTCACATCAATATCTTCTTTAGATACTATCGAAAGAGCATAACCATAAATTATTGAAGAAAATATAGCATTCCTATTCGGCACCACGGTAGCCTTCATTTGCTCTTCTTCATAATGACCTTCTGGAATTTCTAAATTTTCTGAAATTAGTGCCGAGTTAAAAATAGACATCGCTGAACTTAAATCGACTATACGATGGTTAACTTCGTATCCTTTTTCTTTCAGATAGCTAATGTTTGCCGATGCTCTATCTATTTCAATTGCATGTTTTTGTCCATAGTTAAATGAAACACAGTCAATTTTATAATTATTTGAAAGTAAGTGAACTAACAGACCAGTTGAGTCCATTCCTCCACTGAATGACATAACTGCTCTCTTCATTCAACACCCATCCATTTATGTGTCTGTAGTGATAATCGCCATTCAGGATTATTTCTTACTTTCTCAAATGTGCTATGGAAACTCATTCCATTCCATTCTGTATTTTGTCCTTCGTCGTATAGTGGTTGTAAGAAAAGATTCTCAAATCCATCTTTTAGTTCATCATACATAGACAAATCCTGTCCTAGGTAGACTACCTTCAATTCATCACCAATTCTTTGTTTAATTTTCAGATTTTTATATTCTTGATCTTTAGGACTTACGCATATCCAGTCAATTATTCCAGTAGGTATAACTATAGTTCCATTTGTCTCTACGCTGAGGTAATAACCTAGTGGCTTCAAACATGCCGATAGAGTTACCAAATCTTGCAATGCAGGTTCTCCGCCGGTAAATATTATTCTATCACAGTCATATTTAGACAATTCATTTACTATTTCGCCTATACTCATATCAGTCCAAACATCGAAATCAGTATCACACCATGCGCACCTAAGATTACAACCTCCAAATCTAATAAATATTGAAGGAATACCTGCGTGGTATCCTTCTCCTTGGACGCTATGAAATATCTCTACTATTGGATATAATTTTTCAAGGTCCATGTTTTGATTAAGAATAGTCATATTTCCACCATCTAATTCTTTTTATTGTTTATGAGTTGTAATAATTCGACTCTTGCTTCTGATTTTTCGAAGAAAACTCCTTTCATAGTACTAGTAGTCATTACAGAATTCTGTTTCTTAACGCCACGGCATTGCATACAACCATGTTTTGCCTCAATGATGACTGCGCACCCAAGAGGCCGTAATACTCTCTCCAGATCATCTGCAATGGACTTAGTAATTCTTTCCTGATTCTGTAACCTTAGGGAATGTAATTCTACTAATCTAGCTAATTTACTAATTCCTACGATTTTTTCTACAGGGATATATGCTACATGAGCCGAACCAGTAAATGGCAACATATGATGCTCACAAGTCGAGTGAAACTCAATATCTCTCAATAACACTATTCCATCATATCCTTCTGCATTAAATGTAGCATCTAATAGTTGATCTGCATCAATAGTGTAACCTTGGTAAAGCTCCTCAAAGGCCTCTATGACTCTTTTTGGAGTATCTAAAAGGCCTTCTCTTAATGGCCCATCAATCTTCTCAATATATCTAACCAATGTTTCTATTGCATTACGTGCATCTTCTTTATTCGGTAATTCTCCATTCATTTAGTCATCTCCTGCCATGAAATTCATCTATGGTATCTAATTGATCTAGCATTTTTCTACAAGCAGTTCTTACAGCATCAGCCACGGAAATAAACTTTCTTTCATCTCCAACATGTGTTTTCAAATCATTCAATAATTCTGATGGTATGTCTAAACTTATTTTAGGCATATCATTTGCGATACGGATGGGCTTTTAAATATTCTCTGAGTATTACTAGAAGAATATCAGGTCGTCCTATATGATTCAATAATTCCATTTAAATCAGGATATTTTATGTCTAAAACCTTTGTTCTTTCTAATAATGTATTAAGTAAAGAATCAATTTCTAAGTCAGTAATGTCTTGTTCTAATAGACTAGAGATTACTGAGAGCCCTCCTTGAATAGACCCAGACTCTAAGTAGGCGTCGTTTGAGATTCTATGTGCATCTCTCATTAATTCTAATGTGTTGGAGATATATTTTACTTCTTCATTCACAATATCACTTGTAATACTCTCTTTATTAGAGCTCATTGTGATTAATCTAGATATCAAGTCAAGCATAATCTTCGCACCCTCATTATGGCTATATATCCACCCTTTGTACAAGTTCCACAAGAACCCCACCCGTGGATTCCGGATGGACAAAAGCGATTTTGTGCCCTTCGGCACCTTCCATGGATTTTTTATTTATCATACGTACACCTTTTTCGATTAAATTTTTTATTAATTCATCTATATCTACTACCGAGATTGCTAACTGCTGAATCCCCTCTCCTCTTTTGGAAATAAACTTTGCAATGGGTGAGTTCTCAGATAAGGCTTCTATGAGTTCTACTTTAGAATGAGTGTTTTCACCATTTTCATTATTACCATAAAACATTCTAATTTTCACATCTTGTTCCAAATTAATTTCATCGTCCCCTGGTTTCATTCCAATTAACTTCCAAAACTTAGAGGCTTGTTCAATATCTTCAGTTGCAATACCAATATGATCTATTCTACTCATCTAAACACCACTCGGAGAAATCCATGTTCCAAATACTTCTCTCATGATACCATTTACTTCGCCAACTGTAGCTCCTGATTTCAGAGCATCAATCAATGGTGGCATGACATTATCGTCTCCTTGACAAACAATTTTTAGTTTATCTAATTTTTCAGATACTAAGGTGTTATCTCTAGAAGTACGATATGAATTTAGTTTTGAGATCTGCATACTCTCATTATTTGAATCAATTTTTAATCCAAGATTCATATTATCCGACTCTTCTATATTCGTATTTACTCCAACCACAAGTAAGTCTTTAGCTTCAGTGTCCTTAATTTCCTTCCAAGCACTTTCATGAATCATTCTTTGTTGGATGCCAGACTTTAAACAATTTAAAACACCACCTTTATCTTCTAATTCAAGAATCATTTCATAAGATTTATTCTTTATCTTAGTAGTTAATTCTTCTACTAGATAAGAACCTGCTAGAGGGTCAACTACGTCTGCAACTCCAGTTTCTAGAGCGATAATTTGTTGAGTTCTAAGTGCAATTTTGACAGACTCATTGGTCGGTAATCCAATGGCTTCATCGTAACTATTTGTATGGAGGGACTGAGTACCACCTAATACTGCTGAAAGTGCTTGGTAGGATACTCTGACCGCATTATTGATAGGTTGTTGTGCTGTTAATGTAACTCCTGCTGTCTGGGTATGGAATCGAAGCTGAGATGATTTGGGGTTTTTAGGGTTAAATCGTTCATTTACAAGTTCATACCATAACTCTCTAGCGGCTCTAAATTTTGCTATTTCTTCAAAGAAATCGTTATGGCAACCAAAGAAGAATGACATACGAGGAGCAAAATCGTCAATGTCTAAACCTGCTTTAACTGCCTCTTCTGCATAGAAGATTCCATTTGCTAAGGTCAATGCTACTTCTTCTACAGCGGTTGAACCGGCTTCTCTGATATGATATCCACTAACCGAAATTGTATTCCATTTTGGTGTATTAATATTACACCACTCGAACAAATCAGTCGTCAGCCTTATTGATTCTTTAGGGGGATAAACATACAAACCTCTAGCAATATACTCCTTGAGTATATCATTTTGAACTGTCCCCCTCAATTTTTCTCTAGGAATTCCTTGATTATCAGCGGTTGCAACATACAGCGCTAGTAATGTAGTAGCTGGGGCATTAATTGTCATTGAAGTAGAAACTTCTCCTAAATTTATATCAGCAAACAAAGTTTCCATATCTTCTAGAGAATCAATAGGTACACCTACTTTCCCTACTTCTCCTAGAGAATCTTCATCATCTGAGTCCATTCCTAATTGCGTAGGCAAATCAAATGCCACTGATAATCCTGTTTGCCCTGATTCGAGTAGTAGCTTGAAACGCTGATTTGTTTCATTTGCTGTAGAAAAACCTGCATATTGCCTCATTGTCCATAATCTATCTTTGTACATTTTACTATGTATGCCTCTAGTGTATGGAGGTTTTCCTGGTATACTTCTGCCCTCCAAAGGGACGTCAGATTCCAAGGAGGTTTTGTATGTGGAAATATCATTTCTAGATAAACCACTACGAGTAGTTGATCTGCTCTTACGTGCTACCACGTGTCTGGGAATGTATCACAGCAAATGAATTATGTGATTTGATTAGTGATGATGTCCGCCATGTCCATGTACATGTCCATGACTTATTTCTTCATCCTGAGCGGGTCTAATTGACATAATTTCTATATCAAAAGTCAATGTTTTTCCGGCCATAGGATGATTGAAATCTACTGTTACTACATCTCCTTCGATACCCGTAATTTCTACAGGTGTCGGCATACCTCCAACTTCTGCTTGAAATCTCATACCTACTTCCAAATCTACATTTTCTGGAAACTCTGCTTTGGATCTTTGCATGACTGCCTCTTCTTGTCTTGGACCATATGCTCTATCTGGTTCAAGAGTGAAGGTTCTTTTCTCACCTACAACTGCACCTAATATTTCTGCCTCAAAACCAGGAATCATTTGTCCATGACCTACTAGGAATGTCAATGGCTCACGTTCTAATGAACTATCAAAAACTTCATCGGTACCATGGAAATATCCATGATAATGCACATCAACTACTGTATTACTTTCTACTACTATTTTCTCACCTTCTAATTGTATAATCATCTATTACTTTTTCAAGTCTTGATTTTTGTTCTTCATTAATCGCGCCTTCATTGAATTTTTCTTCTAAGAATACTTTGGCATCTGAAGAAGTTTGTCTTTCTCCTTTAGCCCAAATTGTCCCCAAAAGATTTGATCTATGTTCATCTGCGACATTGATGTCCTGTAATAATTTACGCATTTCATACTTATATTCCATATGCCTGCTTCTATTCAATCTCTTAGCTCTATTCGCCGGCTGATAACTAGACTTAGGTGCTCTTCTCCTTCTAGGAGCAGGTTTTACTACCTTTTCTTTAACTACTTCTTTCGGTTTAGGTACCATCGCTCTTTTTCGACTCTGTTCTATGAGAGCAGCGGCCCTATCACTTTGGACATTATTTCCTTTAACTACAGTTTCCTTTTTCTTAATTTGCTTTAAACCTCTACTTTTCTTTGGTTTAGTGCCTAAAATTTGTTCTGCGATAATTTCTTTATTGTTTATTTCTTCAGTAACTATTTCTGGCGTTACTGTTTCTTCAACTATTGTTTCCTTAATAACTGCCTTCTCGACAATTTTCTTCGTAATTTTTTCCGCTACCTTCGGCTCCACTTTCTTTTTTTGTATAGGCTTAGGTATACTACCTACGGCTTTTGGTGCTGCCGAGACTACTTTAGGAGGTGAAGGATTAGTAATTGGTGCTTTTTGAGTCTTTTTCGGTTCAGTTTTTGCACCAGGACTGAAGACGTTTTTTGGTGCCCTTCTCGGCGGCCCTCTCCTTCGTTGCCCTCTCAAGATACTCAATCTCCATCACATGGCCTTCGAGTGCCTTAGATAAGGCTTCTCAATAGACAAATCAATTCCAAACTACTTCTGCATGGTCTGTTCTCATAGATGGATCGATGGCACTGTCTTCTAATTTTGTCACTAAATTATGTTTCAGCATCTTTCTTCCAAGTTCAGCGATCATAGTTCCATTATCTACACAATATTGTTTTTCTGGCCAATAAGCCACAGCTCCACGGTCATTACACATTAATTCAGACATTTTTCGTATCCTTTCATTACATGCAACTCCTCCTCCAAGTAACAGCTCCTTTTTCCCTGTATGTGCAAGTGCTCTTTCAGCAACTTCTATGCAACTTGAGAACACGTGTTCTTGTAGTGACCAGCATACTTCTTCTAAAGAATGCCCATCTGATATCTTTTGTACTGCTGCAGTTAATATGCCTGAAAATGATAAGTCCATCCCTTGTACTGAATAAGGTAGAATTATGTTATCAAGGCTAGTGACAGGATTTTTTTTCTCCCATTCTAGAGCTAATTTTTCAATTTTAGGACCCCCTGGGAATGGGATTCCTTGTGTCCTAGCAAACTTATCTAGCATATTTCCAATACCAATATCTAGAGTTTCACCAATGACTCGATATCTACCTCCTTTTCTGGCAATTACTTGAGTATTCCCTCCACTAACATATAGTAGCACAGGATCTTCACAACCTGTTTGTAATCTACCAATTTCTATGTGTGCTACGCAATGATTTACTCCTATTAGAGGGACTTCTAATTTTTCAGATAACGATCTGGCTACGGATGCGCCGACTCTTAGACAAGGTCCTAATCCTGGCCCTTGACTGAAAGCAATGGCATCAATCTCCTTAGTATCTAGATCATTGTGCGAAATAAATTCTCTAAATTTCTCCCCTGAAATAACCGAATGATGGTCCGCAGCTTCGCGGGGATGTATTCCACCTTTTTCTGGACGAAATAACGCAGAGGACGATGAAATAGTCTTCCCATCTTGTAAAACACCACCAATTGAAAATGTATGAGCGGTGCTTTCAATACCCAAAATGACGCCCATTACTATACCCGAGAAGGAGAGGCCTTTCAAGCATCACGCCTGTCGGGTGTCATGGGACTCCTATTATTCAACATTGGAGAACTTGCTAATTTGGATTCAGGAGATGTTTCCAAACCACTCTCTGGAATATCCATGTCAGACAGAGAAAATCTAGTTTTAGAGCCTGGATATGCTATATTGATTGACAAGGGCCTAATTAGTAAAGTGGCACCGGAAGAAGAAATTATTGGAGAATATGCACCAGATTTCTCAAATGGAAAATCAGATGTAATTGATTTATTAGATGTTAATGGCAATGCAATAATACCCGGTCTAGTTGATTGTCATACGCACCTGCTCTGGACTGGAGACAGATCTAATGAAATGAACCTCCGTCAGAATGGAAGTACTTACCAAGAAATTTCTGCCCAAGGAGGCGGGATTAATCGAACTGTAACCTCCACAAGAAAAGCTTCGAAACAAGAATTAATATCATTAGGGAGAGAAAGATTATCTCAAGCGTCAACCTATGGTACAACGACAATTGAAGCAAAAAGTGGCTATGGGCTATCCGTTGACAGTGAAATCAAACTTTTAGAAGCTTCATCTGAACTCACAAATAACATTTGTAATGTGTTACCGACTTGGCTAGGTGCTCATGATTGTCCGAAAGATAAATCTAAGCAAGAGTATATGGAAGAACTAATTAACGTTCAATTACCAATTGTTTGCGAGAATAATTTAGCGAAATGGGTTGATGTATTTTGTGAACCTGGATGGTTTAATCTCGAAGAAACAGAATCAATAGTTAATGCAGCAAAGGAGTTAGGATTGAAAAGTCGCCTACATGTAGATGAATTTGTAGATTCAAACGGTTTGAATTTGGCAGCAGAATTAGGAAGTGCTAGCGCGGATCACGTAGGTTTCAGTAATTCTGACTCCAGAGAAAAAGCACATGCTTCAGGTACAATGCAAGTTTTCTTACCAGGAACTCCTTATGTGTTAGGAAAAGATCTAGGTAATGGAATTAATGATTGTCTTGATAATAATTGGAATTTTTCACTAGCCACTGATTTCAACCCCAATTGTCAAACACTATCATTACCGTTTGTGGCAAGTCTTGCTACACATAGGTTAGGCATGGATCCATTGGCGGCTTTAGTCGCCTGTTCTAGAAATCCAGCATCAACCCTCAATTCGGAGTTAAAATTGAATGTAGGGTCAATATATGAGGGTGGTCCTGCAGATATTAATATTCTAAAGAGTAAATTTGTAGATTACTGGTGCCAGACACCTGGCATTTCTCCGATCGAAAAAACTTTTTCATCTGGCTCCATTGTTTAATCTTAAAAGTAGTTTCCAACAATCTTTTATTTATATCAGAGTTTAAGTCGCATTTAACAATTTTTCAATAAACTTTTTTTTAAAAAAAATTTACAATTTTAGAAATAATTATTTTACATATATTTTGAGAAAAATCTCTTTAAAATATCGACGATAGTTTGGCCGATAATGGTAGTTATCAGAAATCGATTGTGTGCATTAATTCAAATCAGGCTTTCAGTACAGCGTTTTTGATAATAATGCTGATTGTTGCTAAAGAAGAGGGGGGATTAGCAAGGTTTAGTTGTATTACCATGCGAGAGTAAAACATGGCAACATTCCAAGCTTACTGCATGAAATGTAAAAATAAAGTAATTGTCAAATCACCAAGAAAAATTGTCATGTCTAATGGTCGAACCAGAGTTTCTGGATTATGTTCTCGAGAAAACTGTGATGGAAAACTTTCCAAGATCATTAGTTAATTCTAATACTCAGAGAGAATCATTCATCAGGGGTTGATTATCCCCTCACATTACTGGGCTCGTGGTCTAGGGGTTATGACGCCACCTTGACATGGTGGAGATCGCAGGTTCAATTCCTGCCGAGCCCACCAGTAACTACAATCCTATGTTAACCGTTTTTCAATTGATAAGTAATTCTCAATTTACCAGAGCCCTTAGATTTTACGTTGGTAATTTCCATTTCACTTAGCTTAGACGTATTATCAACATGTGTTCCAGCACAAGGGCATAAATCAATATCTTCAATTTCTACGACTCTGAGTTCAGTAATTGTTCTTGGAATTCTATCCATGAATTTTGTATGTCTCATTTGATCATGAGATAATATTGATTCTCTGTCCCATTTGTGAATATTTACGTTTTTACGTGATTTTATGACGCTATTAACAGATTCTTCTAAATCTGATGTCATGAATTTATCTCTATCTGGGAATAATAAATCAATTCGAGTTTGTTCTTCACCGATTTGATTACCAACAGTCTCAGCCTCAAATAAATCATTAGCCATTGCCGAAAAAATATGCTGAATAGTGTGCATTGCAGTATTTTTATTCCTTCTTTGTTGATCTATTAAACATTTGATTTCATCACCTATACTGAATCCATCTACTGATTCTAATGGATGTATTATTGATTCTCCAGGTAATGTTTCTAGTAATTTCACCTGAGCATCTGAGTTGGAAATCATACCAGTATCTCCAGGTTGACCTCCTCCTCTAGGGTAGCAATACGAATCTTTCAAAAATATATTATCATCAATTATTCCCGTTATTATTGATGTAAAAGATGGTGGATTGGTTCCAGGGTGCTGAGTCATATGTAATTTTTCTTGCATATTCTCACTTCTCAAAAATATTAGTAAATTCTCTAGATAATATTTTCTCAGCAATAATTTCTGTATCTTTGGATGTGCTTCTATCTTCTATTAACTCAGGAACATATTTTCTAATCCAGTGATGTATTGAACTTACTGAATCTGATGCCTTTTCTGGTATATTATCTAAGGCTTGAGTAGAGCAAATTAATTCACTCGAAATGACAAGCGAAAGTAGTTTAGATGATTTGAAAGTTCGGAATGCTCCAGTTGCACCCATTGACACATGATCTTCTTTACCCATGCTTACTGGAATATTTGTTGTAGTAACGGGATTCGATAATAGAGACAGTTCAGCTATAACTGCTGCTGCGACATATTGCACAATCATCAAACCACTCTCTAATCCTTGATTATTAGCTAAAAATGCCTTCTGATTACTCCATTGAGGATCTAATACTTGATTTATTCGACGCTCTGATATACTGGCAATCTCATGGATACAAACTGCCATATTATCACTTGTTAAAGCCAATATCTGTCCATGAAAATTCCCTCCACTAATTACTTCAGCCTTACCATTATTTGAAAATACGAGAGGATTATCTGTGGCTGAATTTATTTCAATAGTCAAAATTCTTCGAGCTTCACGTAAAATATCAATCATAGGTCCATGAACCTGAGGTGCACAACGAAATGAGTAGGAATCTTGTACTCTATCGCAATCAATATGTGATTTGTTAATATCTGAATTGACTAGAAAACCTCTAATTCTACTAGCCGAAACTGTTTGGCCATATTGAGGTCTAACATCATGAATTCGCTGATCAAAAGCAACATAAGACCCCTTAATTGCCTCTACGGATGTTGCCAGGGCAGCATCAGCAGCAAAAATTAGCATTTCACAGTTAAATATACTCTGGCATAGATATGAGCACATTTGACTAGTCCCATTGATTAAAGAAAGACCTTCCTTAGCCTGTAATTTAATAGGTTTCAGTTTAAATTTATTTAATATATCCAATGATTTACCAGTAGTCCAAGTACCATCCTGATTCTGGACTTGAACATCACTCTCTCCCATCATTGCTAAGGTCATATGGGAAAGAGGAGCTAAATCGCCGGATGCTCCTAGTGAGCCTATTCTAGGTATAATCGGGGATATGCGTGAGTTTATCATATCAATTAGTAATTGTACTAATTCCAGTCTTGCACCAGAGTTCCCTTTTGCTAATGAATTGACACGTACTAGCATCATCATTAATACCGAATCAGGATCCATTTTCTCACCGACTCCACAAGCATGAGACCGAATTAAATTTGATTGTAATTGTTCTAATTGTTCAGATGGTACGGTAACATTTGATAAAGCACCAAATCCAGTATTTATTCCATAAACAACTTCTCCACTAGATACTATTTTTTCAACAAGTTTTCTTGACTCATTGATAGAGTTCATAGATTCATCTGAAAGTCTGACTTTAGTAGAAAATTCTTTTATTGAAACAATTTCTTCAATAGTCAGTGATTCTCCATCTATCACAATCATCTCATTCGTCATTATACTACCTCAGGGGACTCTTTCAAGTAAACTCTTCGATACCTCGTTAGGGATAGTAACTTTCAAATCCGCATCATATTCCATAGCTCTTTTTATTGCAAATTTAGCTTCTGGATTTTGACCCCAAGCACGTCTCGCAATACCATTATTTACGTCCCAAGATAACATTGAAGTGATATTTTCATGAGATTTTTTACTTCCATCAATCACCATCCCAAATCCGCCATTAATGACTTCTCCCCAGCCTACACCTCCTCCATTATGGAGGCTAACCCATGTGGCGCCTCTGAAGGAATCACCAATGAAATTCTGAACAGACATATCCGCAGTGAACATAGAACCATCTCGAATATTTGCAGTTTCTCTGTAAGGACTATCAGTTCCACTAACGTCATGATGATCACGTCCTAAAATTATTGGAGAAGAGATTATTCCTTCCGCAATTGCATTATTAAATTCCTCTGCAATTTCCACTCTTCCTCTCTCATCAGCATAAAGAATTCTGGCTTTACTGCCTACTACAAGACCGTTTTCTTCAGCATTTTCAATCCACCTAATATTATCATAATATTGGCTCTTAATTTCGTCCGGTGCTTCTGACGCTAGTTTCCTCAAAACTTTTGATGCAATAGCATCAGTTACTGCTAAATCTTGATCGTTTCCAGACGAACAAACCCACCTAAATGGACCAAATCCATAGTCAAAACAAATTGGACCCATGATATCTTCAACATATGAGGGGTATCTAAAACCAGATTCTGTTTTTTGCGATAAAACATCTGCCCCTGCTCGACTAGCTTCAAGTAAAAATGCATTACCATAATCCCAGAAATACATACCTTTTTCCGATAATTTATTGATGACTTCTACATGTCTTACCAGACTTTGTTTAACTTTAGTTTTGAATTCATTAGGATCTTTAGATATCATCTCTTTCATCTCTTCATAATCCATTCCATGAGGTGTGTAACCACCTAACCAAGGATTGTGAAGACTCGTTTGATCACTACCTAATTCTGGTACTATATTTTCTGAATATAGTTTTTCCCATACATCAATAATATTTCCAACATAACCCAAAGATACAGCCTCTTTTTTGGTAATTGATTCCCTAGTTCTTGATACTAAATTATCTAAGTCATAGTGTAGTTCTGATAACCAACCTTGTTCATATCTTTTCTTCGCAGCATAGTCATTAGGATCAGCTATTATCGAAACTGCCCCTGAAATAACAGCAGCCTTTGCTTGAGCACCAGACATTCCACCTAATCCTGAAGTCACGTAAAGTAATCCTCCTAAGCCATTTTTCGTATCAAAATTAAGATATTTTCTCGCAGCATTTAGTATTGTCAGAGTAGTACCGTGCACGATTCCTTGAGGCCCTATATACATATACGAACCAGCAGTCATTTGTCCATACTGAGTGACGCCCAATGCATTCATAACTTCATATTCATTCTGAGATGAATGATTTGGGATAGTCATTCCATTAGTTATGACTACAAGTGGGCTATTATCATTCGATGGAAATAAACCAAGAGGGTGACCAGAATACATTACTAAAGTCTGATTCTCATTCATTATTGATAAATAGTGCATTGTAATTCTATACTGTATCCAATTCTGAAAGACACTTCCATTGCCACCATAGGTCACTAATTCATGTGGGAATTGAGCAATATTAGGGTCTAGATTATTTTGTATCATTAACATAATGCAGGCAGCTTTCTCTGATTTAGCAGGATAATCATTTAGGGGGCGTGCAAACATTTCATAATCAGGTCTAAATCGATACATGTAAATATGGCCATATTTTTCTAACTCCTCACTAAATTCTATTGCCAGTACTTCATGCCAATCAGACGGAAAATATCTCAACGCGTTTGCTATAGCCAATTTTCTTTGTTTTTTATTCAATACAGCCGGTCTCTCAGGTGCATGATCTATTGATTGATCATATTCCTTGACAGGAGGTAATTCCGAAGGTATTGGGGATTGAAAATCTTCTGTAAAATATTTCATTTTTAGTCCATCCTGTTTGATACGATTAAACGTATTTCATGAATCAAATTTTTAGATTGCAAAAAGATTTCTTCAGCCTCTTTATGAATTCTATCTAACTCTTCATCGATTATTGAATCGACATTAATTTTAACATTTAGATATGCGATATATACTGATGTATATGCTAACTCTGAAGATGCTGCTAAGTCGGTTATAGCGTTTGAGTTACCGTACAATCCTAGTTCGGGTAACTGTGATAGTAACTTATGGCCTTCAATTGCTATCGACAAGGGTGTTGATGCAGCACTAATTGTCGCTTTAAGGATGGCATTCTTACGTAATATGACTTCGTCATCACTAGATTTCGGGAGTCTGTAAGCACTCATCACTTCTGTAAATGCATTAGAATCATCTTTAGCAAGAGTTAATGATATTTTTCTTGCATCCGAACAATATAAGATGATATTTTCTGCTATTTCTTGACCCGAAGACCATTTCTTTTTTCCGACAGTCAATCTTGCTACCATTTCCGCCAGTGAATGAGCATGAGATAGTGTGAGGGCGGCGACAGTACCACCTCCTGGCGTTGGTGAATCTGAACTAATGTTGTCTAACACAGAAATATAGCCATCATTCATTTGATTTCACTTCCTTATCTATCGCCCACTCAATAATACTAGATTCAGCTTCGAAGTCATCCAAATAATCTAAACCAAGTCCTTTTATTGCAGAATTTACTAAATCTTCATCTGAGGATTCATCTGGATTATCTGAGAACCACTTACCAGAATCCAGCATAGCACTTAGTGGGACTAAACCAACTAATTCTGAGCCACAAGTTTTGACACCATGGTCATTAACTACCGATTTTACCGCTTCGAATGCCATGTGCATAGAAGTTTCTGATACATTTTGAAGATTCATTGATACTTGAGAAATCCCTGATGAAGGTAATGGAACACCCATCCCTTGGACATGTTTTAACATGCCTGGGATTCTGAATTTTTTACTATTATTTTTTACTAGCCTACCAGATGTTCTAATCAACGACCCAGCAATTTTTGAGGCCCTAGCGTCAATTTCATCTACATTAACATTGTAAGCAACTAAAATATTTCTCGCGCCTATAACCAATGCTCCAAAACGTCTTTCTTTTTCTCCCCACCTACCAGACCAAAAATCTGGCATCCGAGTTACTTCATTACCCCAATCACCTCCTTCAAAGCGTGATTGAAGTCCCTCATATTCAGATTTTCTTAAAGCCGATAATGATTTCCTTTGAGGTTCTGAAGTCGCTTCCTCATAGAAAAAATGAGGGATTTCATTACCTAAAAGATTGGATAATTTCTGTGATGCTTCGATACAGTATTTCATTGAATTTTCAGATAAAGGAACGAATGGACAAACATCAACTGCCCCCATTCTTGGATGGTTTCCTGTATGATTTCTCATATCGATTAATTCTGATGACTTAATTATCAGTTTGTATGCTGCCTGAATAACTGCTTGAGGTTCACCTGCAATTGTTATTACTGTTCTATTATAGTCTGAATCTGGTTCACAACCTAACACAAAGGCTCCCTCAATTGAATTTGCGGAACCAACAATTTTGTCAATTATATCCTGATCTCTACCTTCACTAATATTTGGCACGCACTCAATCAGTACATCTTTCATGTAATCACCAATTACCCATAAAGTCGATCTGGCCCATTATTTTTAACGCCTTTTCTTTTAGCATCTATAGATGAAATAGCCTCTTTAAAGTGAGACATTTTACATTTAGTAACCCCATCTGAAATTGCCTTCATTCCCACATCAATAGTAACAGCCTTAATTTCAGCTCCACTATAGCCTTCAGTAATTATCGATAATTTACCAAAGTCAACATTTTTATCCAAAGGCATTTTCCTAGCATGAACATTGAATATTGACTCTCTCCCTTCAATATTAGGCAATGGGATCTCGACTATTCTATCGAATCTTCCAGGTCGTAGTAAAGCTTTGTCTAGTAATTCTGGGCGATTAGTAGCTGCGATAACTTTCACATTTTCTAAAGAATCAAATCCATCTAATTCAGATAATAGTTGCATCAGAGTTCTCTGTACTTCTCTGTCTCCTGAAGTAGACGAGTCTAACCTCTTGGAGCCAATAGCATCAATTTCATCAATAAAAATTATGCATGGGGATTTTTTCCTAGCTAATGCAAACAGTTCACGTACCATTCGCCCACCTTCTCCAATGTATTTTTGCGCCAGTTCTGAACCAACTAATCCAAGGAAAGTTGCATTTGTTTGACTTGCTACTGCCTTAGCAAGCATAGTTTTTCCAGTACCTGGTGGGCCGGTTAACAATACGCCCTTAGGTGGTTGAATACCGAATTTTTCAAATTCTTCAGGTTTTTCTAATGAAAGTTCAATAGCGTCCCTAACTTCTTTAATTTGTTCATCCAATCCACCAAGATCAGAGTATTTAATATTAGGTTTATCAATTATTTCAGCGCCTGAAACTAGAGGGTCGAATGCTTCATCCAGTATATCGATGACGGCTAATGTATCTTGATTCATTGATACTCTCGCACCAGGTAAAATTTTCGAAGAATCAATTCTTGGATTTTTAGATACTAGAAAAATAGTTCCATTTGAACTTCTCACTACTACTTTTTCACCAACTACATCTTGTACGTTACCTATGATGTATGGAGGGGTTCGTAAGCTTCTAATTTCTTCATCTAACCGAGTTATTCTTTGTTTCAATTGACTTAATTCATTTTCTAGATACATTTTCTCAGTCATCAATTGTTTAGCATCATTTGATAATAATGCATACTGTTCTCTTAGCTCTTCCAAGGCCTGAGTAGTCACCTTATCTTGACTTGCATCAGGTATTGTTTTGTCCTTCCGAGGTGACCCCGCTCGACTTGCCATAACGTAACCTAATGCAACATGCATTTGACGCTTATTATCCGAAGCAGTCTTGTATCACTATCTACTCGGGGTTTCAATGGCATCTTGTGAATTATGTGGTAATGAAAAAGTTTCCACAAAAAAAGCACGTACTGCGGGGATTCTCGTGGAGGCCTGTGGACGTTGTGTAGAGTCAATGAATCTCCAAGTTATAGAGGCTCCAGTTAATTTTCCTAAGGTCAAAAAAACTACTAGAAATACGGTTTCAAGTCGTGGTGTAGCAGGTAAAGATATAATGGCTAAAAATTCCACAGAATTAGCATCTGATTTTCATAAAAGAATTATTCAAGGAAGAAAGAAGAAGGGATGGGATCAAAGAACATTTGCGTCTAAAATGAATGAGAGATTGAATATTGTCCAAAAAATAGAAAATGGTGGGAGACCAACTGATAAATTAATTTTAAAGATTGAAAAGATATTATCTATTGATTTGAATGTAGAAAGAAGTTCAGAACATACTACAAAAACGAATACTGCTAAGAGGAATATGACTATTGGAGACGCTCTCGAAGATTTGTTATCTCGGAGGGAAGATTAGTGGATAATGTCCCACTTCATATCATCCATCTTGATCAAGACGATCCAAAAAAGTGTACAGCAAGAAGATTACACAAATTTAATCACGCTATACTTCATACAAATATCAAAAAAACACCGAAAAGAGGATTACTATTAGATCCTAAAGCGGGCATTCTTGTAGGACCTGATGATCGCCTTAGTATAGAAAGAGGTGCCTCTATCGTCGCTCTAGATTGTTCATGGAAGCAAATTGACAGTTCATTGCAATATATTTCAAAAAATACGAGACTGGAAGGTAGAACATTGCCTTGTGTCTTAGCGGCAAATCCTGTATCTTGGGGTAAGCCAGGAAGATTATCTACAGCGGAAGCACTCGCGCTTAGTTTAGTCCTCATAGGCAGATGGGAACAAGCAAAAGAAATAATGAAACCATTTCGATTTTCAGACTCATTTTTTAATCTTAATAATGAACCACTCGAAGCTTATTCACGTGCAAAAACTAATGCTGAATTAGCGGAAATTCAATGGGAATTCTTCGATAAGCCGGAATTATCTGACTTGTGATCCATTTGGCATTTCACTGTCTAGTGTCAACACTGAGACCTTTCCGTCACCATCATCCGCAGCAAGTATCATTCCTTCTGACATAATGCCACGTAATTTTCTAGGTTTTAGATTAGCGACAAATACTACTTGCTTCCCTAACAACTGTTCTTTCTCATAAATTCCCTTTAGGCCAGCACAAACCGTCCTAGTTGAATCAGGGCCATCTTCGATTGTAACGACATATAATTTATCCGCATTAGGGTGATCATCTATTGCTATTACTTTACCAGTTTTCATTTCTACTTTCATAAAATCCTCAAAATCGATGTATTTCACTTCCTGTTCCTTCAATTCAATCTTTTCTTCATCCTGACCGGCGATTGACTTTTCACGCTCAAGTATATTCTCTATATCAAGTCTAGCAAATAATGGCATAGGCTTTGAACTATTCCAATGAATATCTGATGTGAAGTTAAAAGCGTCTTCATATAATAAATTGTCAATTTCAGATTTTTCTCCCAGCATATTCCATAATCTATCGGATTGGAATGGTAAAAATGGTCTCAGAGTAACTGCTAAACCTTTGCAAACTTGCCAGCAAAAAGCTAGTGTAGACAAAGATTCATTCTTTTCTGTAGATTCTTCGGAATTAATATATTTCCAAGGTTCTGAATGCTGTATTAGGCCATTGCCAAATTGAGAAATATTCATTATCGATCTCAAAGCTTCCTTGAAACGTTGTTTCTCCATGGAGTCAATAGCGTCATTAACAAATTTTGAAATTTTTAATTTGGCTTCATCATGATTACCTAAATTCAAATATTTCGCTAATGGATTAATGCCGTCTGGAGATTCAATTCTATGAGTTAAAGTCATAACTCGATGGATGAAATTCCCATAAGTACTGATTAGTTCATTATTTACTTTATCGACATATTCTTCCCATCGGAAATCAGTATCGTGACCTTCAGGCATATTAATTGATAAGAAATATCTCAGGGTATCGGGGTCATGATTCTCTAGGAATGAAGGTAGCCAAACTGCATGTTTTCTACTCTTACTGAATTGCCCTCCTTGAAGCATTAGATATTCCATAGCAGGGACATTTGATTCTAGAACTAAATCTCCTATTGCTATGTCAGAGGTAGGTTTTGTCCCTGATCTGGCTGAGTTTAAACCCATAATAATTGCAGGCCAAATTACTGTATGGAATGGAATATTGTCCTTGCCCATGAAGTAGATATGTTTTGGTTCAGTTCCATCCGAGTTTTTTGTCCACCATTTTTTCCAATCATCTGCATTTGCAAACTTTTCGGACCATATGCGAGAGCATGTTAGATAACCTTGAACAGCTTCAAACCAAACATAAATTCTTTTTGTCGACCACTCTTTATCAGATAATGGAAGACCAATACCCCAATCCATATCTCTTGTTACTGCCCTCGGTCTCAAACCCATGTTAAGCCAATTTTTGGTCATTGCCTTTACATTCGGCTTCCATATCTTTTGTTTACTTAGTGAGTGAACCTCTAGCTGATCTTGAAATTTATTAAGTTGGAAAAAGAAATGTTCAGTATCTCTTATTTCTATTTTAGCGTCAGGATCCATTTTAGAACGCGGATTTATTAAATCACTAGACTCATATGTTGATCCGCATTCATCACATTGATCGCCTCTAGCACCATCTGCATTGCATACAGGGCATTCGCCTTCTACATATCTATCTGGTAAGAATTTAGTTTTTCCATCTGAACTAATTGAACAATATTGTTGCATTGTTTGTTGTTTGAGATACCCTGAATCATGTAGTTCCATGAAAAATTCTCTCACTAATTCCTTGTGTCTAGGGTCGGTAGTCCTATTGTAAAGTGCGCCACCGTATTCGATACCTCTTCTATCAATATTATCTTCCCAAGAACAACCCAAATCAATTAATGCCTTATTATTTATTTCGTGATATCTATCAACGATTTCTTGAGGGTTGACATTTTCTTGCTCAGCAGTAACTGTAATTGGCGTCCCATGCTCATCTGAACCGCTGCACATAATGACCGAACGTCCACGAGATCTTTCGTATCTGTATTGGATATCTGCAGGTAAACAATTACCTGCTACATGTCCTAAATGTAGAGGGCCATTGGCATAAGGCCAAGCCATAAATATTGCAACATGTTCCATTTTCTCGGCCTCCCCACGGTACTTACAATCAAATGCCTGTAGCACCATGTTTATGTCTTAATCGCCCCTGTAGCGTCCAGAGACGAGCAACTTTATCGGCATGGATAAAAATATATATTCACAAAAAAGTACTCTAAGAGGCAACAAAATTGGACCCCACGACATTAATTATATTTTATGCAACATTAGCACTGGGAGCATCATTCCTGTGTAGTATTTTAGAAGCAGTTCTGCTTTCTACAACACACGGCCATATAGTAGCATTAAAGGACACACATCCTAAAATAAGTAGCACTTGGAGTGAATTCAAGGATGATCCTGAAGGCCCTCTAACTGCAATATTGACTTTAAACACGATTGCACATACTGTGGGGGCATTAGGCGTGGGTCATCAAACTGAGGCTGCCTTTGGAGATGGAGACTATGTAATAGCCGTTTCAGCATCACTACTAACAATAGCTATTTTATTATTAAGTGAGATATTACCTAAGACCATAGGTGCTTTGTATTGGAGGAAATTAACTGTCAGTTCGGCTAGAATTTTGAGATTACTGATGATTATATTATTGCCTATAGTATATCCGATAGAAAAACTTCGTTCAATTTTCCCTTCAGTACATAATGAGGCAGTCACCAGAGACGAATTATCTCATCTTGCTGATATTGCTGAAGAGACTCAAGTAATAGAAAGAGATGAAGAAAAGGTGATACAGAACCTTCTCGGTCTGAGAGAAAGAACTGTCGCATCAATAATGACTCCAAGGGTAGTTATGGCTACTGCAACAAGTGATGAAACAGTATCTGAAATTTTGAAAAGAATGCCGATAATGGTTCATGGTCGTATGCCAGTAACAATAAATCAGAATATAGATGAAATTCAAGGAATGGTTCTTAGAAGCGATATTCTTAGGGAAGCTGCCGCTGACAAAGATGATGTTTTAATGAGTGAAATTTCTAGAGATATACATCCCTGCAGAGATATTGATTCAGTAGATAAGGCTCTAGATATTTTATTAGATAACAAAGAACAGATTTTGATTGTTAAGGATGAGTTCGGAGGAACAGTAGGTCTTGTGACTATGGAAGATATTATTGAGACCCTACTTGGTGTTGAAATTGTCGATGAAGATGATCAAGACGCGATTGAAGTAGGAAACCACCACGAAGATATGAGAGAACTTGCTAAAATCCGACTTGAAGAAAATGACACAATAGAAGAAGACGAATGATTATTTTTCTTGATTATCACTGTTCTTCATCCGCTTTATCAATTTTAGCAATACTCTAGAGAATATCATTGATAATACTAAAAAGATTAGTGATACCCATAACGGGTAATCTGTTTTAGATATAAAAAGCCATGTGAATAACAGAATACCTGCTCCATAAAAGGCTCTGAATATTGAATAAAATATGAAAGATTTCACGAGATTATTTTCCAATATCCTCTCAAAACTTAATCGAGACATATCATTTCACCTCAATTAAATAATTCTAAGTAGACGAATCATTTGAAGATTTCTAACTAACTTGTTCTCAATTCAGTCATTAAAATGAATTTTAGTGTATAATAATTACTTAGTGTAGTAAATACAATTAACAGTAATTTGCAAAAGTGAGTATCATTTTTACCATTCAGTGTAATTATTTCCACTTTCGGTTTAATAGCCCAAACCCCCTTGGGCATACTATGAAAGCTGTGGTTATCGGATATTCCCGTTCCCCTTTCACTCCCGCTAAGAGGGGTGAACTCGCCAAAACAAGACCTGATGATATCGCTGCTACTGTAGTTAATGGACTCCTTAAAAAGACTGGAATTGATCCCTCACTTATTGAAGATTTGATTGTAGGAACCGCCTTTCCAGAAGCCGAACAAGGTTTCAATATGGCCCGAATGGTTACTTTCCTTAGTGATTTACCAGAAACCGTTCCTGGTGTCACAATAAACCGATTCTGTGGATCTTCTATGCAGGCCATACACGACGCAGTTGGTCGGATTTCAATGGGTGCAGGTGATGCATTTATTGCAGGGGGAGTCGAATCAATGTCTCGAATACCAATGACCGGATTCAATCCTATGCCTAATCCGAAACTTAGTCTTGATTTCCCTGAAGCATTTACATCAATGGGTGTAACTGCAGAAAATCTTGCTCAAATGTATTCTATTGATCGTGAAGAACAAGAGAATTTTGCTATTGAAAGTCAACAAAGAGCTTCTAAATTTAGAGAATCTGGTGCATTTAAGGACGAAATAGTAGTTATTGAAACAACAACAGGTGTTGTTGATTCTGATGGTTGTCTCCGTCCCAAAACAGATTCTGCAGCACTTTCCAATCTAAGTCCTGCTTTCGATATTAATGGCACTGTTACTGCAGGTACCGCCTCACCATTAACTGATGGTGCTGCCTTCGTTCTAGTTTGTTCTGAACGTTTTGCCGAAGAGAATGGGCTAACCCCATTGGCCAGAATTTTGAGTACTGCTGTAACGGCTTGTTCTCCAGAAATCATGGGTATTGGTCCTGTTGAAGCTACACGTAAAGCATTAAAGAGAGCCGGTATATCACTAGAAGAAATTGGAATTATTGAATTAAATGAAGCCTTTGCAGCTCAATCGCTTGCCGTTATTAGTGAGTTAAAAATGGATAAATCGAAAGTCAATATTGAAGGTGGAGCTATAGCATTAGGTCATCCGCTAGGTGCAAGTGGTGCTAGAATTACTGGTAAAGCAGCACAATTAATGAGTAATAATGACGAAAAATATGCACTTGCAACAATGTGCATAGGCGGCGGCCAAGGAATTGCCACTATTTTAGAAAGAATCTAGGAGTTCAATATATGTCTCAGCCAATAAAAAAAGTAGCCGTGATTGGAAGCGGAGTTATGGGTGCTGGTATAGCCGCTCACTGCGCAAACGCTGGATGCGAGGTTCTCCTGCTAGACATTGTTCCTGAAGGTTCATCTGATCGAAATATTGTTTCTAAGGATGCAATTAAGAGGATGCTTAAATCTAATCCTGAAATGCTTACACTAAAGAGAAATGCCAAATTAATTACTCCTGGGAATATTGATGATGACCTTGCACAATTAAAAGACTTTGATTGGGTAATCGAAGTGATAGTTGAAAATCTTCAAATCAAAAAAAATTTATATAAAAATCTTGCAAAAAATATAGGACAAGATACCATATTGTCATCTAATACCTCTACAATACCACGTTCAGAACTTATTGCTGATATGTCTCCAGATTTATCTTCAAGATTCTTGATTACACATTTCTTTAATCCTCCAAGATATCTCCCTTTACTAGAAGTTGTAAGTTCATCTGATGTTGCTGAGGGAGTTTTACAGAGATTCTGTTCATTTGCTGATATTGAACTTGGTAAGAGAGTGACGATCTGTAATGACAGCCCAGGGTTTATTGGTAATAGACTCGGAATTTACTTTATACAAAGAGCATTTAAAGCAACCATTGATCATGAATTATCGGTCGAAGAAGCTGATGCTATGCTTGGCCGGCCTATTGGTTTACCCAAGACTGCTGTATTTGGATTGATGGATTTAGTTGGAATTGATTTAATACCACATGTTACCGAAAGTCTTGTATCTAATCTTCCTATTAATGATCCATTTCATGAGATAGCGGGTGCGGGTAAAGAATCTGTCAATTCGATGATTAAGGATGGTTACACTGGCCGTAAGGGAAAAGGTGGTTTTTATCGACTTAACAAAGATGATGGCAAGAAGGTAAAGGAAGCAAGAAACTTGGTTACTGGAACATACCAAACTGCAAATCGTAGAGCGGGTTTCCCTTCAGCCAAGATGGGTAAACGTGGGCTTTCAGCTATAATGGATTGTAATGACAAAGGTGCTGAATTCGTTACAGATGTATTACTTGACTCACTATCTTATGCAGCCTATATGGTCCCTGAAGTTAGTGATGATATTTATGCAATTGATGGGGCTATGAAAGTTGGGTATAACTGGAAAAATGGGCCGTTCGAAATGATGGATGCAATAGGTGCTAAATCCATGGTTAAAAGACTTCAAGATTCTAATAGATTAGTTCCACCTTTCTTGGCTCTTGCAGCAGAAAAAGGTTCATTCTACAATATTCAATCTGGTGAAATCACAAGACTTTCTCCAAATGGTGAAATGATTATTGTTGAAAGATCAGGAGAGTATCTTACCGTAGCCGATTTAAAACGTCGCGGCAAACCATTGAAGAGAAATGGTTCTGCTAGTATATGGGATATGGGTGAACAAGTTTTACTTGTTGAATATCACACCAAAATGAATGCGATGGATCCGATGAATATGGAAATGCTTCTGAATGCAGTTGACATGGCTGAATCGGGTAATTGGAAAGGAGTTGTGATAGGTAATGATGCTACGAATTTTTGTGCAGGTGCAAATCTTGGATTAGCTTTGTTCGCAGCTAATTTAGCCGCATGGAAAGATTTGGATGATTTTATTGCTTTAGGACAAGATACCTATCAAACATTGAAGTTCTCTGAGGTTCCAATTGTGGCTGCCTCAGCAGGCCTCTGTTTAGGTGGTGGAGCTGAAGTATTGATGCATTGTGATGCTGTCCAAGCACATTCAGAATCTTATGTAGGACTGGTTGAAGTAGGTGTTGGAATTATTCCTGCTTGGGGGGGTTGTAAGGAATACTTAGGTCGAGTCCAAGAGTTTAGTCTGGCATCAAATGGACCCATGGGTGCAGTAATGAAAGCATTCGAAGTAATTGGTACTGCCCAAGTGGCAAAGTCAGCAGAACAAGCACGTTCAATGGGTTTTTTGAGTCCAAATGATGGTATTACTATGAATAGAGATAGGCTACTATCTGATGCTAAAAAGTTACTAATTGAGATTTCTGTGGGATATACACCTCCGGAACCCAGGACTTATTCATTACCTGGTAAATCTGGTAAGGCTGCGTTGCAATTAGCAGTTAATGATCTAGCCTTAGCAGGTAAGGTCACACCTCATGATATCATTGTCACTAATGCATTAGCAGAGATATTGACAGGAGGGGATACTGATATCACTGAATTATTAGAAGAGGATGATATTCTATCCATGGAGAGGGAAACAATATCAATGCTAGCGAAGAATACAGATACATTAGATCGAATGCAGCATATGCTGGAGAAAGGTAAACCACTGAGGAATTAAGGTGAGAATATGGTAGATTACAATGCACCCAAAAAAGACTACGATTTCCTATTGAATGAAGTATTAGATGCAATTCCAATTGTGCAAAGGTTAGGATATTCTGAATTTGACAAGGATTTTCTGTCTATGCTCAATGAAGGTTGGGGGGAACATGTCAAGGAAGTATGGCTGCCAATCAATCAATTAGGTGACAGAGTAGGATTGAATTTTAATAATGGTAAAATATCAATGCCTGAAGAATTCAAAAAAGCATACAAAGAAAGTTCTGAAGCCGGTTGGTTATCCACTGCATGTAAACCTGAACATGGAGGGATGGGAGTGCCAATTTTCTTCCAGTCTGTTATTTGGGCCGAATTCGGAACTTCAGCAAATATGGCATTAAGTGTGCTTCCCGCACTAACGGTAGGTGTTTACGAGGTTTTAGTAGAACATGGTGAAAAAGAGTTAGTTGACTATTTTGCTAAAAATATTGCTTCAGGAAAATGGTCTGGGACAATGTGTCTGACAGAACCACATGCTGGTACAGATTTAGGTATGATATCTACCAAAGCAGTACCACAGAATGATGGATCATACCATCTGACTGGGACCAAGATATTCATCACATATGGTGAGCACGATATGACAGAAAATATTGTCCATCTAGTACTTGCAAAGACTCCAGATGCACCTAAAGGTACCAAAGGTATATCTCTCTTCCTCGTTCCTAAATTTATGCCTTCAGGTTGGAATTTCGAAGGTCTTTCAGAAATGACAAGTGATCTTAATTCAGAACATAATGGAGTCACCTGTTCTGGAAGTGAAGAAAAGATGGGAGTTCATGCATCCCCTACTTGTGTTATGAATTTCAATCAAAGTATCGGGTGGAGAGTCGGGGATCTATATTCAGGAATGCCTCTAATGTTTGAAATGATGAATAGAGAAAGATTAGCTACTGGGATGATGGGCATTGGGCTTGCCGAAATAGCATATCAAAATGCTCTATCCTGGGCTAAGGATAGACGCCAAGGGAGAGATATCAAGGGTACACAAGATCCTAATGAAGCTGCAGATAATATCCTTGTTCATCCTGATGTTCGCAGAATGTTGTTGGAGGCTAAGGTCAACAATGAAGGTTGTCGGGCACTAGCGGCATGGACCGGAATTCTCCTCGATCAATCCCATAGTGATGATCCTGAAGAAGCCGAAATGGCTACCGCATTAGTTGCTTTATTTACACCAATTGTAAAAGCACATTTCACAGATCTTGGTTGTGAAACTGTAAGTACTTGTATGCAAGTAATGGGAGGAGCGGGATATTGTTCCGAATATGGTGTAGAACAATTTTATCGAGATGTGAGGATTTCTAAGATATGGGAAGGCACAAACGGGATTCAAGCATTGGACTTAGCAGGCCGAAAAGTCACTCAAAATCTAGGTAAAAATCTGAGATATATTATGTGGCCTTTAACTGATTTCATTGATGAAAATAAGAATGATTCACAGATGGCTGAATTCAATAAACCACTCCATCAAGGTGTTCGAGGTCTTCAGCAATTAACGCTGCTAATGATCGCAGAGGGGCAGTCTAATCCTCACTTCCTCGCTGCAGGTGCTACTGACTATTGTAGATATTTTAGTAATGTATTAATTGCGTATATGTGGGCTAGGATTGCTAAAGTTTCTCTACCAAAAAAAGGTGAACCATTTTATGATGCTAAATTAGCTAGTGCACGATTCTTTTTCAAAAAAATATTCCCAGAAACTGTTGGTCTCGCAGCAAAAATTCAAGCAGGTCATAAAACACTAATGGACTATCCTTTGGAGATGATGTGATGTCTGTTAAAATTAGTCAAACACTTAAAATTCGATTCAAAAGGGCTATTAAAAGAGTGCAAAATCTTTCATCGAGGCCAACAAATGAACTTCTTCTCCAACTTTATGCCCTGTATAAGCAGGCCAATGAGGGAGATTGTAAAGGCAGGGCTAGTGGTGGTTTGAGAGAAAGAGCAAAATGGAAAGCTTGGAACTCGATTTTAGGTACTTCCGAATTTGATGCTATGACAAAGTATTGTGAAGTCGTCGAACATTTAGTCCAAGCAGAATAGGTGAGAGGATGCTAATCGATGAAAAAAAATTAGATGTAGAGTATAAAAGCCTGTTAAATGGTGTCAAATTTAGGGTTTTTACAGCACTTTCTATGCCTACAGCTTGGTTTGCCGGACTTCATATTAAGCAATTAGATAATAATATTTGCATATCATCACTTCGAGGAGGTTGGCGTACTCAAAATCCCTTCAAAACCATGTATTGGGCCGTACAAGGCATGGGGGCAGAACTGAGTACAGGTGCTGCTGCATTTGCAATTTCAAAATCTATGACTAAAAAAATAAGGATGTTTGTAGTGGCTACTGAAGCTAAATTTACTAAGGTGGCACAAGGAAAGATAATATTCACATGTAATGAAAATTCTTTGGTTAAATCATCGATAGAAGAAAGTATGGTTACTGGTAATCCCGTTGAATGTAAGTTAACTTCAATTGCGACAGATTCATCAGGCGACGTCGTATCAGAATGGATATTCACATGGAACTTTTTAGTAATTAATGGAGAGTGAAATATGATAAATACAAGGCTGACGAAAGATGCTGGTATTAGGTATCCTATTATTTGTGGTGCAATGTACCCCTGCTCGAATCCAGAGTTAGTTTCGGCAGCTTCTGATGGTGGAGGTATAGCCATTTTACAGCCAGTTTCTTTAACTATGGTTCATGGATTCGATAAACCCAATCGGAAGGAAGGTCTTAGGGCTGGCATCAGATATATCAGAACACTTACCGACAAACCAATTGGATTTAATGCTCTAATAGAGAAGGGAAGTGAAAAATATATTCGACAAATGTCCGAATGGATTGATATTGCACTAGAGGAAGGAGTGCTTTTCTACGTGACCTCTCTAGGTAAACCGGATTGGGTTTGTGAGAAAGTTCATGCCAAAGGAGGTGTCGTTTATCACGATGTCACTAATAGGAAATGGGCTGAGAAAGGTAAGGAGTGTGGAGTTGATGGTTTAATATGCGTCAACAATAGAGCAGGTGGGCATTTAGGTGAATTGTCCATGGAGGAAATGTATGTGCAACTTTCAGACATGGGTCTTCCATTGATCTGTGCTGGTGGAGTTGGCAGTGAATTAGAATTAGCTAAGGCATTAAAGATTGGATATGATGGTGTTCAAATGGGCACCAGATTTATTGCTACTGATGAATGTACTACTCCTCAAGATTACAAAGATGCAATCGTTAAAGCCAAAGAAGAAGATATTACATGGACTACCAAATTAACAGGTGTACCAATTTCAGTTATCAATAATAGTAAATTGAAAAAGAATAATTCGTGGCCTATCAGGCGCCTACTTGATAGTAGATTCAAACATAGAATCAGAGTACTCATTACTGCAATCTCTTTCTGGAGAATGAGAGCTTTTTCTAAAGGAAAGGGTAAATCATCGAAGGATTTATGGTCTGCTGGAAAAAGTGTAGAAACAGTGAACAGTATTGAATCTGCTACTGTTGTCATGGAAAGATTGGGTGAATCTATTGATGGAGATATATTGTAGATGGACACTTCTAAACCAAGTCATAGATCACGACTTAAAGCAGCAGTTTACCAGAAAACTCCTGCACCTCTGCTTCCAAGTAAACCAAAGGTTTTGACAGCATTAATAATCATTCAAATTATTGCACTGATGATATCTCCTAGTTGGAGAGAATATAGGATTGCATGGGTAATTTTTGGCTCATCAATACCAATTGCCGGTTGGTTAGCTATGAGGTGGAGAATCTACTCTACTGTCTTTATTACTCCAAAAAGAAGTAAAGTTAAGATAACTGATTCAAGATGGGAAGGGTTCTCTTTCAGAGGTTGGGGGAATGAGAAGATGAAAGCTCATTTACTAAGATCTGAATCCGGTAGTAAAGAAACTATCCTTTATCTTCATGGATATAATTCAAGCCTTGGAAATGGTGAATCTAGGTGTCAACATATGAATTCTTTAGGGTATAATATAATTGGTTTAGACCAGAGGGGATTTGGTCAGCAAAAGGGGAGACATGAATGGACAATATTGAAAGTAATTGCGGATATTGAACTTTTACTTGACGAGGCCCCACAAATGCTTGGTTTCAAACCTGAAAAATTATGGATATATGGGCACTCTTTGGGTGGTTTCTTGACAATTAGAATTTCTTCTCATTTATCTGGATGGTGGGGGGAATCTATGAAAGGAATTATTCTTGAATCCCCTGCTACATCCTTTCCGTTAATAATTGAAAAAAAATTACCTGGTCGAGCCGTTCTAGCTAGTCCATGGGTACGTCACGTCCTTAGAAGGGAATACCAAAGGATACATCCTGATTTGAATGTAGGTTATGCGAACGCTCAGATACCTTATTGGGGTGTTCCAAAGGTCCCTATGCTTGTCATGCAATCGGGTAATGATGAAACATTAGGTAATGATCATTTTAACTTATTAAAGGAACATTTTCAGAAAAATTCTGACATTAATGTATTAGATAATATGCCACATACAGCAAAAGTTGATACGAAAGAAAGAAGAGAACTGCTAGAAAGATGGCTAAAATCTTATCAGTAAGAGTGCACTGGTAATTATATGAATGAAAATCTAGAAGCTCCAGGATTTAAATTATTGATTAAAGGACCAATTAAAAACGCAGGTGCAACTTCACTATTAGAAGTAAGAAAAGAAAAAAATGTTGAAATGGTTATTCCATGTTTAGAAATATCCGTTAGTACTGAAAGAAGGATACAGAGAACAATAATCCGTGGATTGGAAGGTGATGATCTAATAGACGAGGGTGCTGAATCCGCAGTTTATGATATTGAAGCATTTGTTGATGTAGCAGTTTATACTACAATCATGGGTCTTTTCAGAGGTGGGCAACCAACAATTGAGGAACCTTTTGAGGGTGGTGAGAAAAAAGTTGCTTTCAAATCAATTAAATATAATTCTTCAAATAAAATGCTTAAGATTAGATTAATTGAAGACACAGATCACACATATTAATCGGTACCATTGTTAAAACGGTAGTTGCTTTTCCAACCTGTTTGTCATCTCGAGATATCTATTGGTATGTTTAGTACCTGGTATATTGATAACAAATTGCCAATAACGCCATGCAGCGATGGAAAGAGTAGCTAAACGATGCAAATCTGGTAAAGAACTGATTTCTTCAAGGCTCAATTTTCTTACTGACTGATAACCACTGAGTAAAGCATCCCATCTCTCAGCAATAGGTTCACCATTATCCCAACAACAACCAACGAATGTCATCACTAAGTCAAATGATAAAATTCCATAACAAACTTCTTCAAAATCAAGAAGAGAAACAACTTCATCATCTGTTCCTATCATATTATCAGGGAATAAATCTCCATGTATCACACCTTTAGGTAAGTCTCCTATTTTTTCTTTTAACCTGAAACTTTCAGATTTAAGCATCAGAATAAAATCAGTCCATTCATCATTTTCCTCAGCAATAGCAAAAAGTTTCTCGAATAAACTATAACCCATGGAGAACTGACTTTTCAGAGTATTTGGGGGGTTAATTAAATGTAAATTTGCTTGTATTTTTCCCAGAGAATATAGTGACGATTGATTTGGATTTAGCCAAGATCCTTTGATGAATGGTATCAAAGTCCATGGTAAACCATTTTTCATAAAAATAAAATCACCATTAGTAAATTGAATAGGTCTTGGAGTGGGGACTCCATTATTAGATAGGTATGATGTTATCGAAAGTAAGTATTCAACTTCATCCAATGTTTGTTCATTCCATATTTTTAGTACGACTTGAGTATCATCATCTAATGATAATTTATAATTCGAATTTGCCCATCCTCCAGGCAACTTCTCTAATTTGGCGAGATTAGGCAGACCTGCTGCAGTGACAATATCTGAAGCATCTTCAAACGACACTTCGGTGTAAGCCATATCTTACTCTGACTAGTATTTGTTTTTCGTTCTATCTTATCGAATGAAGTAAATCAAAAATTTAGATATATTAACCAGAACCACATCATCAAGAGAATGATTGTAGAAAAAATGAATACTCGAGCCCTCCATAATAATCTATTATTCGTTAAACTAATAATAGCATGAATTACTCTAGAAATTACATAAATAGATGCCATTAGTAGAATTACAGCATCAACTGTATCTAAGGAAATTGCTAAAATGCCTACAGCAAAGAACAGCATTGGTGCCTCAAAGAGATTGACTAGATGCTGATCTGCTTGTAGTACATACCTTGGTGGTTTTTCTCCTTCGAATGTTTTGAAATATCTCCAATTAAATCCTTCTTTAACAGATTTATCCCTTCTGAGCCTAGCTACAACACCCACGCACAATGTTAGGATGACTTGCCCTAGTAAGGGTATTAACATTAATTCTGAATCCATAAATACTGCAAAGAGTAATATTATTTAATATCTTATTACAATTACAGATATACGAATGAAAATATTAAATTATCAATACATCACGTATACTATTGTGAAAGATGGAGAACAACCTTCTACGAATTCTCTGGATAGATTACTCAAACAAAGAGATACTCATGTAGGTAAGGCTCTCTCTATCGCACACGGCAAACCTCTTCATATTACTAAAGGAGAAATGCAATACTTATATTCGGCGACAGGTGAAAAATATTTAGATTTAGTAAATAATGTATGTCATGTGGGGCATTCGAATCCCAAGGTCGTGGAAGCCGGACAACGTCAAATGGCGCTTCTCAATACTAATACAAGATATGTTTATGATGGATTAACTGATTATTTAGAAAGATTATCTGAGACATTACCTGCTGCTCTCAAAGTAGGATATTTAGTAAATTCTGGTAGTGAAGCAAATGAATTAGCAGTTAGGATTGCCAGGGCATATACTGGAGCACATGATATGGTTGTAGTAGAGGGAGCATATCATGGACATACTGGAATGTTAATTGATCTAAGTCCATACAAATTTCGAGGACCTGGGGGCAAGGGTAAGCCTGAACCCTGGGTTCATGTAGTGCCTATACCAGATAAATATAGGCAACCAGAGAGAAACTACACTAATGAATTCGAATCAATTATAACTAATATTGGACCTATTGCAGGATTTTTGGTAGAGTCAATGTTATCATGCGCAGGACAGATCCCACTACCTAAAGGATATCTAGAATCAGCATTCGAACACGTGAGGTCTGTTGGAGGATTATGTATAGCGGACGAAGTTCAGGTTGGCTTTGGTAGAATCGGGACACATATGTGGGCTTTCGAAGAGCATGAAGTCGTACCAGATATTGTTGTAATGGGTAAACCGATAGGCAACGGTCATCCCATGGCAGCAGTATTTACTTCAACAGAAATTGCGAAGTCTTTCGAAGAAATGGAATTCTTTTCAACATTCGGAGGAAATCCTGTTTCTTGTGCTATTGGTTTAGCCGTACTAGATGTGATTGAAGAAGAATGTTTGATGAATAATGCAGAAAAACTAGGTGAAATTTTCATTGATGGATTTAATGATTTAAAAAATCAATATTCAATAATTGGTGATGTCAGAGGACGGGGGTTATTCATAGGGGTAGAGATTATTAAAAAACATGATAATCTTGCCCCAGCTCCACTTAAAGCAAAGGAAATAGTCAATAAAATGCTTTCAAAAAATATTCTTTTGAGCATAGATGGCCCGCACAAAAATGTAATCAAAATAAAACCCCCAATGGTGTTATCAGAAGAAGATGTCAGATTTACAATAAAGTCTCTCGGCGAAGTCCTTAGAGATTTATCTTAGTAGCCTCTAAGTTATAAAAATTAGAATACATATGTATTGCTAAAATTAATCGTATTTTTTTATTTATTTAACCCAATAGTGGAGACACCGTCATCACTGTAATAGCGAAAAGTGCATAGCCACCGATAAGGAAAGTAAGTATTTGTCCTGTCATATCCTTCCTATCGTACTTCCCCTAATTAAGGAGTGTTTAATGTTTCATTTTCCTCATATATACTATTGTATAGTTACCTAATATCTACTAGAAGACTTTAGCAATATATGATAAAGATGCATAAAGAAAGATTACACTAACAGATAAAAAAATAGATATTCCAGTAATAACTAATGCAAAAGTTAAAGAAAATTTACGTACATAATGATTATTATCTGCCATATTAACTCCTAGTTAAGAATTTAACGATTAAAGAATTCTTGTGCGATTCTCTATCTTAAGCACTCTCATTCTTCTTTTAGGGTCAGAAACCATAAGGCATGTATTCGCATCCATAATATTATGCGTATTCGTATAGTACTTTAATAACTGTATAGAAATATCGATACAATTACTGATTCTAATAGGTGTCTCAATAACTTCCTAGATAAAATGATATATCTTTATTACTATTTGAAAGTCATTATTTACCTATTGTATTTTATGCCCCCCTCGCTTCGAACACATGTACTGACTCTCGGCAATTACTGGTTTCGAATGTTTAGTAGGGTGAGTAAATGTCAAATTTCGAATCTTTAGGTTTATCCAATAATTTACTTCGAGCCATAAGTGATGAGGGCTATAACACCCCTACGCCAGTACAAGAACTTGCCATACCACTATTAGTAAAGGGAAGGGATGTGCTTGGAGTAGCGCAAACTGGGACTGGAAAAACCGCTGCATTTGCACTTCCAGTACTACAAAAAATATCGCTTAACAAATTTTCTGGTAAACGCAATATCCGTGCGCTTATACTCTCTCCAACTAGAGAATTAGCGGCACAAATCGATCAACGTTTCTTCGTATATAGTAAATATATAGATATTCGACATAAGGTCATATTTGGAGGCGTGAGCCAAAAACCACAAGTTCAAGCATTAAGGAAAGGTATTGATGTATTAGTTGCTACACCTGGCAGACTTCTTGACCTTATACAGCAAGGTCATATAAAACTTGATCATGTCGAATTTTTTGTTCTAGATGAAGCAGACAGAATGCTTGATATGGGCTTCATAAGAGATATTAAAAAAGTATTAAAAATTCTGCCTAAAGATAGACAAAATTTACTTTTTAGTGCGACGATGCCATCTTCAATCGCGGATTTAGCTAATTCTTTCCTTATTAATGCTGAAATGATTGACTTGAGTCCTAAGGAAATTACAGTAGATAGAATAGAACAATCTATCTTATTTGTCCGTAAAGAAGATAAAATTAAATTAATCATAGACATTATTAAAGAAAATAAAGTTCAGCGAGGAATTATTTTTACTCGTACAAAACATGGCGCGAATAAACTAGTTAAAAAACTCGATAGAGCGAATATATCCGCTCTAGCTATTCATGGCAATAAGAGCCAAGGTGCTCGTACAAGAGCACTCTCACAATTCAAGAACGGCACTACACCACTACTAGTCGCCACAGATATTGCTAGTCGAGGTATCGATGTAGATAACGTAACACATGTATTCAATTATGACTTACCTAATGAACCTGAAAGCTATGTTCATCGTATTGGAAGAACTGCACGAGCAGGAAAAAGTGGTACTGCATATTCATTCTGCGACGATAGTGAAAGCGGATATTTAGTAGGTATACAGAGACTAATTGGTAAAAAAATCCCAGTTATTGAAGATCATCCTTATCACTTTATTAAAGCGATACCAAAGCCTAATCAAAAGCCTGGTAAGATAAAAAATAGTAAAGATTCGGGTAAATCGAGGAATAATAATAACAATAATAAACACCGTTCGAGAAGGAAAAAAAGAAATAATTCCTAATCGATATTCTAGAAATTATATTATTTTTTAACTGATGATTCCAATTGCGGAGTACTCAAATCTATTCCAAATTCATCTTGTAAATTATATGCGGCTAGGTTAATGGTATCTCTGATTTTTAAAACCCTGTAAGGCCTCTCAACATAGTAAGTTAGCCTCCATCTCACAGCATTATTACTATTTTCTTTCAAAGATATTATTGGTTTCCTTGATTCATTAAGGCCATCGATATTTTCCTTGGCTGTGTCGTACACTTTTTGCAAGTAATTATTGATTATTTCAGTAGCAATGCCATAACTAATATTGAAGTCAACAAAATCTTTCAAAGGTCCACCATGGTTTAATTTGAAAAAATCTGTCCTATTAGATAAAATTGAAGTGTTTGGGACTTCGATATCATGGCCCTGTACAAGATCTCTAATTCTTGTTTGTAAACCTCCTATCTCCATTACAATACCCATTATATCCATATCTGGTATAGATATTACATCACCTCTTTTGACACTATTGTTACTAACAATCAATATACCACTGAGAAAATCTCCCAACCAATAGTCTTTGGTTGTAAACATCAGTACTGCAAGGAAACCAAGAGCTCCAGTAGTTTCCAGAATCCCTGTAATGCCCCAAATATTTATCAGAGTAATTGTTGAAGTCACAATGACGGCTCCAAGTACTATTAATTCCAAGGTTCTAGATGTTGCAGTTTCAACATATCTCGAAGAACCCATGACACTGATATTTTCCCCATATTTTGATAGAATCATTCCATCAGCGATATTGTATATTATATATGAAATTAGCAAGCAGAGTGATGAATGACTAATTTGTTCGTCTGGAAATGCACTATTATTCATGATTAATGACGCTATGAATGCAGCAAAAACAACCAGATTGAATGAATGAAGTGTTCGCAATCTTGTCTTTGTTTTCGATTTATCATCCTCTCCATGTAATTTAGAAATATTTTTTGAAAATATGAACACAAATGCATTCACTGCAAATGTAAAGAATTCTATCCAACTAAGTCCATTTAGTCTATCTAACAACATATCAACTAGCATGACCATGGCCAAAGGATCCCACTATTGATAATTAACTTATTTCCGGAAATATATATTGAATGCTTAATATCTGCATATTCTAATTTTTAAATCGGACTTATGAGTGAAAATATCTTGTCCCATATCCAACATCAAGTATCGGTTTTCCACCATTCTTCACCAATAATAGGGTCTTCTATAGGAGTTCCTATATTTTCTTCTTCCACAGCCATACTGTCTCCTCCAATTATTACCTTGAAACTAGCAATCATCAATCCAAATCCTACAACTCCAAATGTTATCATAAATAATAGGAAAAAACCTAACTGAAATATTAAACCAGAAAAATCAATCCAACCATAATAAAACGACTCGAGAGCCCAATAACATAACACTGCCATTAGTAGTGGCACACAAGCGAATGGTATACTAAATAAAAACATAAAAATTGCACCGAGACGGTCGTCGACATTACCGTCGAATCCCTCAGATGCCATTGTCATTACATCCACCACTCTGCATCATCAACTGAAAGTGAAGATTTTAATGCTTCAGAAATAATACTAATAAGTTCTAAAGGCCCTAAATCTAAGTTGATTTCCTGTTCTGTGATTAATTCGGCCCCAAGTAATTCTTTGACGTTAACTATGTCATCATCACCAGTAAAATCAAATTCCATTTCGATATTCCTCCCCATCTTCCCCGAATGCTCTAAATATACTATAGCACTACTTCTGGCAACCATTACTACATTCAAAATGTCATTAATATTCTTAATATTTTTTTCTATTTCAACTCCATCGATTTGGAATTTAAGGCTCTTAATTTCTCCCTGATATACATTTTCTTGAGAACTTTTTATCGCCTTTGAAAAATTCACTATTTCACGGATTCCGGTCATAAAACCTGCATTCCATAGACCACTTTCCCCAGGGTTCAACATTGCTTTCTGTTTTTTCTCTGTAGACTGTAAATGGAAGGAAACTTTCCATATACTGAGAAATACAATTAGAATACTAAATATTACCGACATAACCCAGAAGACTTTCATAGCTTCTATCCAAATCCCACTCCATCCATTAACCATTAATGACTCATGAGGATTTTCATCATCAACATAAATATTTATTTCTTTACCTGATGGGAAATCTTCACTTAATCCAGATGACATCTTGGAAAGGAATGTATATCTGCTACCTGAATATATAACTTCTTCATACTCATAATCATACTCTACGTGAGTCCAGTAATCAGTAGTGCAATTGCCTTCAGCATCACATGTAGTCTCTTGACGTTCTTCTGCGAAATCTACTATTGCCGTAGTTTTTACCCAATCACTTGTTTCAATCTGATTTATGATTGATGACATGGATATCAAAATTATAACTAATATAATTACCAAAAATGGAACTAATATCCCAATAAGCCATAGTTTAATTTGTTTGTATCCAATATATGGTATAACAGGTGGATCTCGAATGAATTTTATTATATTTTGAGTAGTTTCCTTGATGTGTCTAGGTCTAATTCCCGTAAACAGAACAACTAAAAGTATCATTATTGAACAGGGAATGATTAATTCCAAGATGTCATATAACAAATAATTCATATTTCACTCACCTAATAAACAAATGAATTGCTGGAATCATCCGATGATTCTTTGGAGAATTGACTCATGAAATCCCAAGCAATTTGAGTGGTAGGTATTAGTCCGCCATTACCTGGTACGTATCGAGGAAACGAACTTGGTTCACCGTAATCTTTCTCATACGGATTGTGCGTCCCTGCGTAGAGAGAAACAAGTTGTACCTCAACACCGTTATCACAGTCAGTGAAAGCTTGTATTGAATAGAGTGCTTTGGGAATATTAGTGTCCGGTAGACTTCCACTACAACCGTTGAAATCAGCAACTTCATACATATTTTCGATGGCCCCTGTTTCATATGCAGAATTATCAAACCAAGAATCTGGATTGAAAATTATTGGTCTTGCCCCCCAAGCATACCATACATTGTCATCAAGCATACCGTGTATCTCCATCATAGGTATTGGTGTATAGTTTGATGGGATATCGCCAAGCAAGTACATCGCCATACAAGCCATTGCAGCAATTTTTTCACTTGAATGGAATGACAAATAATAGGACATCCCACAACCATTTGACCAGCCAGTTACGTAAACCCTTGCAGGATCAACTGGATGTATTTGAATTGCTAAATCTATTAATTTATCAAGGAATCCAAGATCATCTACATTATGTATCACAGCATCCGCACAACACCAACCCGCATTCCAAGATTCTTCACTGCCACCAGTTAACGGATCACCATCAAATGCCAGACCTTCTGGATTCAGTAAAATAGCACCAACTTCATCAGATAATTCCATGAATCCAGAAATATTTCTCTGCTCATGAGCAGATAAACTCCAACCATGGAGATCGATGATTAGTGGTACGAGGTTACTTTCATTCACTTGCTCTGGAACATAAGTAAGCCAGCACCGATCATAGTCGTCATGCACAATACATCGATAACCTTCTTTCTCGAAATATGGAAGTTCATCTTCAGGTGAAATATTAATTCCATCATCTTGATTTTTTTCATCTAATGAAATACAACCGCTCAAAGACATTGAGATAATAATTAGAGACAGAATGGTTGCACTTAACCTTCGACTCACAACACTTGGGGTAAACATTGGTACAAAAGTCTATTTCCACCAATCAGGATTTGAATCATTCTCTATTTCTTGAGAAATATCAGTATTATCATCTTCCTGGATGTCGAGTGACGAGGTCGTAGATTCTTCTGTTCCCACTATCATCACCATATTTTGAGGCAATGTCTTCTTATCCTTTAGAACTAGAGCAAATATTAACCCAATAGATAAAATTATTATTCCTAAACAGCAACCAAAGAATCCTCCAAGTATGCCAAATACGTCAGTTATACTTTCTTCCCTAATCATAACGGTGGGCTCCTCTCCATCTCCATTTACAATGAAATTGATTTCATAAGTTCCTGACTGTTCAACTATTATTTCTCCTATATATTGAAAACCCTCTTGGTACCCCGCATAATCATAAAAATCGCAATCATCCCAAATATCACAGGATTCAAAGTAGGCCTTTTCGCCTCCATTAAGGACTTCTACATCTACCTCATACCCTTCTTCAACGAATACATTGTATATGCTTGTCCATTCAAAATTATCTTCATAATCAAGTGGAGCCTGCTCTTTCATCATTAGTTCCCCTGCCCAACTTTCATCATTAGGGTCCATTGAGTCTATCATAGATCCACCAATTACTAATCCGAATATGCTAACTATAGTAACTAGGGAACCTATCCCTAACGTAATTTTAGTCGCTATATGCAAAATATCACCTAATAATACAGTTAGTGCTATGAGAGGAGCATTAATAAGTTAATTACGGATACACCTAATATTAGTGTTAATTATCGCTTCCAACTAATCTATAATCTTCAGATATCGGGGTTGCACCGGTTTCAGTCGAGAAAATTTTTCCGTCTTTGAAGCAATGGAATGAGAGTACCGCTTCTGAATCTGAACCGTTAGAGAAATGTGCAATAGCATGCTCTACACCAACTTCTTCATTCTCGTAAAGCACTCTATGACTCTCTGTTTTCACACCCCCGGAACCTGCAAAAGCTAAAACATCTTTTTTTGTCATTACTGCATTACCAACATGTGGAGTAAATGTGAAATCCTCATGTAAGATATTTTCTAGAGCGTTGACGTCTGCTGATTCAAAGGCTGCTTGGTATGCGGCTAGTATGGACATAGTTAATTGAGATTACAACTCACATTTAATATCTCCATTAAGTTCTTTACAAAAAACTACTAGGGAAGGATATGACTACACTGTTTACTAGGATTATCAATGGTGAATTACCATGCCACAAGTTGTATGAAAATGAGTACGTATTGGCCATACTTGATATAAATCCATTATCAAGGGGGCACACGCTGTTGATTTCTAAAGAGCCGGCTCCATCAATAGATCAACTCAGTCAAGAATCCGCTTCAGCAATGGGAAAGGCATTACCTACTGTTTGTCGAGCAATTATTGCAGCAACTGGTGCCGCTTCATACAATCTTATCCAAAATAATGGTGAAGATGCAGGGATGACTATACCACATGTACACGTACACATTATACCCAAATACCCTGAATCTGAGCATTCATTCGTATGGGTGCCAGGAAAGATTGAAGAAAAAGATGCCTTAGAACTCTCTAAGTTGATTTCTGCCAGTATCAAATAACAATAAACTCAGGAGTATCAAATACATCCTCCCAATTTAGTTATATGAGGTTCGATAAACGGACAATCATGCAAATGAAAACCCTAGGACTAACTTTGATGATGCTTTCCGCAGCCTTAGCAGGTTGTACTACAGGAGATGAAACTGGTACAACCGATATGGATTTATTAGAAGCAAAAATCAATGATTTAGAAAACTCTCAATCAGATTTAGAGATAAATAATGCTGAACAAGAACAAACGTATGAAGACCTGCTAGCTTCAATCTCTTTGATAGAATCTGCAAATATGCAGGCTATTCAGTCATTGGAGTCTGACTATCAGCAATCATTAGCTGATTTAGAATCTAGTTATATCATTGCTATTGAATCACTGATATTGGCAAATAACCAGACTCTTGATGAGATTAATGAAACAAATGCAGCTGCTTTTGATGATTTATTATTATCTTTGAACTCGTTACAAACTAATCTGCAGAATAGTCAATATTCAATAGATCAAATTTCGTTAATTGTCGATGATTTAGATGAAGATGAAGATATTGTAATAATGCTACAAAATATTCAGGCGAGTCTTCAATCTTCAATTTATGACTTAGAAAATAGACTAAATAACACTAGAGCAATGAATGATTTTTCTTACCTAGATTTTCAAGGTTCACAACTGTTCAACATCAATAATGGTTTGGGGTGGCAAATAGCTCCACCGATTTTTGATTTTGCGAATTTGAAGAATGCGAGTTTATCTTATTCCAACCTTTCCGATGCTAGCTTCGTTAACGCTAATTTGATAGGTTCGGATGGTGTATTTTCTACATTTCATCGTACTAATTTCACCAGTGCTCAAATGAGTTCTGGTATATTTAGGCAAAGTGATTTCACTGATGCACAATTTGTTGGTGCTCAACTAACTTATACCGAATTCAGATACAGTGATATGTCTGGCGTCAACCTAACTAATGCTTGGATATATGGCGGTGGGGATTGGTTGATGGTGGATCTCTCGTATGCCGATCTGACAAATGCGATGATGTATGACTTAGATCTCAGATATGCTAATTTAACTGGAGCAGATTTGACTGGAGCAGATCTTGCTTATCTAAATACATCTTATGGACCTGCCGACCTGACTGGTGTAACTTGGAGTAATACAACTTGCCCTGATGGAACTAATTCAGATAATAATGGAAATACTTGTATGAATAATCTTTGAACTGAGATACACGTAGGGTATAACATGGGCCGTTTATCATCAATTCTGGTATCTCTGGCGATACTTTTGAGCGTAGCGATTATTGAAGTATCTGCAGAAGATGTTGATAGCGATTCAGATGGCTGGTCGGATTATCATGAAGATTCATGTGGTACCGATCCACTAGATTCACAATCTGTACCTGGAGATACAGATTCATCAGGAATTTGTGATACCCTTGATCCTGATGATGATAACGATGGTTGGTATGATGATATCGAACAATCTTGTGGAACAAATCATTTAGATTCAGATTCAGTACCTATTGACTCTGATTTAGACGGTATATGTGACTACTTAGAGTTAGATGCTGATGACGATGGATGGACTAATTCTCGCGAATTAGTATGTGGAACTGATTTATACGATGAAAATTCAGTACCATTGGATACGGACACGGACTATATTTGCAACTTCATCGACTCAGATGATGATAATGACGGTTGGAAAGATACTATCGAGATTGACTGTAAATCAGACCCTTTAGATAAATTTAGTACTCCTCTTGATTCAGGAACGAGTATATGCAATAATCAAATTGTCAATAATATATTCAACAATATTAATGATTATGACGAAACTACGATAATTGCAGGTTCAGGATCAATTATCTTGTTGGGACTATTTTCAAGTGCTGAATCTATCAGATGGCCATTATCTAGACGTTTCTGGATTAGCACTGCTTTTATGGTTGGATTGGTTAAGAAACGAAAAGATGGCGAGTTTCAGAGAGGTAGACTGTGTGGATTCATAGAAAGTCATCCAGGGATTCATCTTTCTGCTTTGACGAGAGTTTCGGGATTAGGTAATCATCAAATCTCTCACCACATTAGTATTTTAGAGAAAGAAAAGAAAATTTGGTGGAGGAATGTAGGTAGGCAAGTAAATTTCTTTTCAAGTCAAATACCACGGAGTTTACCTACCTCTGAATTACCTAAACAAAGTAAGGAAATTTCAAAGGGTTCAATTCCATATCAAATTCTTATGCATCTTAATCAACTCGACATAATAGATAATAACGGCACTAATGGTAAAAATTTAGCCATTGAAATTGGCATTAGTCCACAATTAGTAGCATACCATTTACGAAGTCTATTAAATGAAAAATTAGTTGATAAGAGGAGAAACGGAATTGGAAATATCATCACCATTACCAACGATGGTATTGCAAAGATTTCTAGTGAGATGAAATTTAATGAATTATGAGTTGAGAAAGTAATTTATTTAATCCAAAATAGTCCAATGATCTAACAAAATCTCTACATCTTCGCTTAAAAACAATATTTTCATTGACAATGGTCTTGTTCTTCACGTATGTCCTAAATTACTATTTCTTGCATACGGTTATTTCACAGACTTTCCAAGTAATCTCTCTACAATTATCACATCTCGCCAAACACCATTGAGAGTAGCGTGATTACGGTATGTTCCTACTTCTCGGAATCCATGCCTAATCAGTAGGGATAACGAGGGTCGATTTTCAGGAAATACACGGGAAAGAACTTTCCACTTTCCTTCTGATATCAATACCTCCAGAAAATCGGATATTAGTCGACCACCCACTCCTTTTCCACGTTGCTTACTCGATACATAAATGGAAAATTCTGCAATCCCCAAGTAGCATAAACGTTCGCTGTATGGGTAGGAACGTACGAAACCGATAACGTTTTCATTCGATGTAGCCACTAATATTGCACCTTTATCTGACCACTTAAGAACAGTATCAGCATCAATGTGTTCTGTGTTAAATGTTGCTATGCGCTCATCCAATGCATCATTATAAATTATTACAATTTCCTTGCAATCTTCCGTTTCCATTTCCCTGATGTTAATGTTCACAAAGAAGTCTCATGAGTAAAGGGAAATCAATTTTCCTATATTACTTCTCATAGCTGATAATACTAATTACCTTAGTATGTGCATAGATAATTTCTTGATCAATCCATATTTTCATCAAAAAACAGCTTCTTGATAATATAGGATGCGACTAAGATAATCACAACCCAGAGACAACACATCTCTAACCATTTCACGAAGAAGAAGGGGCGGAGCATGAAATTTCTTAGAGGAGGTTAGCCTTAATGATAGGGTCGTCATAATCTCTGTTTACAGCTGAGATAACAAAAAAATCATTATCATTACTGAAACAATTGCATTAAACGCCCTAAATCTATTCCAACGGTTCCATTGAGTTTCGAAATTTAATCGAAACGTTGCTAATTCTGAAGCCTCAGATGTCATTAAATCCATATTTTGTAACGCATTATTAAGAGGGATATTGAAGCGAGCAGTAGGTAATTGGACACCTAGGAGATAGAAGCCTAATGCAAGCCAAAGGAGATTAGTTTGACTAGTGACTAGATTTTGTACTCCAAGAATCGATGCGACTATTATTGACACTATGGAACCTACCCAAACCAGCATAAAAGCCGGCTGATTATTCTGAATAATTTCATCCATTTGTTTGAATGAGATAAGATAATCTCTATCTGGGAGTTTAGCAATGCCGGGCATCACGACTACGGCAAATCCGAACATTAAACCTGCAACTAAGGAGCATAATAATATCGAGAGCATGAGTGTGATAGAAAATATGTCCAGCGTCATCTTACGGGCTCCTAACCAATGAAGTCTGCCAACCGTCTTTCTTTGAAAACAACTCCTCTTAGAAGAATAGAATTACATTTTCTCTTGTTTTCTCTCTTCTTCATAGGCATCAGCAACCTTGCCAGCCGTACGAAGAAACATTTTTTTCAAACCATCGAAGTTAAGATAAATTATCCCACCAAATGTCAAGAAAACTCCTCCAATTATTGTAAAAATACCTCCAATGTAGAGGCCAACTCTAGGCTCGTTATTCTCAAAGGTTGCATATCCAGTTTGTACCATGATAATACCAGCAATGAGTATAATTATTCCGGATATTATCAATACAATAATCATCGGTTTTAGTTTACTCATGTCCTTTGGTTAATACTGGAGTGTTTAGTATTTCTTACATCTCATCTACTTAGGTACCCTATGATTCGTGAGTATCCACATTGGTTAGTAGCTGATGCAAGAGGCCTATCTCGGCCAATTTTGTAATTACCCCCAGATAGTCTTCAGAGATGTAATGCAGGTCATGATTAGTGACGAAATACCCAATTAACATCATCGAAACCACGATTCCTAAACCAAATCTTAACTGTACCTTGAATCGTTCTAAGTTTGGGATAAGAGAGGCGACTAATAATCCAATTAGACCAATTCCTCCTACCATTAAAGTAAGGTCATCGAGTCCTAGAAGGACATGGGCAGTTCCAGAAAATACTCCAAGACAAAAGACGGCAGGACCTCCTATTGTGGAGTTCATTTTTAGCCATTCATTACCTACTGACCATACGAAAACTGAGGATATGAGGCAAATGAAGAGTACTGATGAGTTGCTCATGGTGGATTCGTTATCTCCATGAGCTTGTACAACGGGCATCGCAAGAACTAGAACAAACAACGACCACAAACGAAAGTACCTTGTAGGTGCCATGATGTAATAGCGACTACTTTCAGTTTTTTGACTTATCGAAGTGAATCACTCCGATCTAAATGAAATTTGCCAAATAATTCTTCGAGTCGCAGATGAACCAGTGGTAAAAGCAAATATTAAATAACCTTCATAATTTAGATAAAAATCCGTTGTGATATTATGTTTGAAGATAGAGAAGGAAAAGATGAATGGAAGAAATTGAATAGAGTAATTACTAATTCCCGTTGGAAACTATTTTCTAAATGTAAAGTTATAGAAGGAATGGAATTGAGAGTTTTATGTCCACTTGCTGATCAATTGATATCTAATGATGCATATTTATCAGAGCAATCAATAATTGACTCTGCCCCCTCTTCTTTTGGAGGTAAACTTCGTGAAGATGCTTTCTTTGTAAGAAATAGTTTTGAAAGACAGTTTAACACTTTGTATGAAATAATTTGGATGTTAGTTTACAGATCAATATCTTCAAGGACTTTTACAGGACCTTATGTGTCTCAAATACCAAATTATGAGATTAGATTAGTTAATGGAATTAGAACTATCCATCGTATGGGTTGGTGCGCACTTACATGGAACGGAGAGGTAACAAAACCCGGTGCTATACTATTACTGTGGTTAGATGAAATCGGTGAATTAGACGATGGAGGAAAGCGTTTTCTTCATCACTTTGAGAATGAACACCCAGGTCCCTATGAAAAAAGATGGCAACAAGATTTATGTTAACTAAGAATATCTATCATAATGGGTAGCCTCTGAAAGGGTGGATAGATAGCCGATAAGTTCAGTCTGAGTATTGCAATGGGATCAAGTAGAAACCCTTTGATTTACTCATAAAACGCTTAATCCGTACTTAGATTCATAATACTCT